>Ga0180431_10002196_pt1 | contig 26447 bp, 22 predicted proteins | sample SS_ome_11_FD_132459 | JGI IMG/M metagenome (GOLD analysis project Ga0180431, IMG submission 132459) | Hypersaline lake sediment archaeal communities from the Salton Sea, California, USA - SS_1_MS_1 metaG | ecosystem: Environmental > Aquatic > Non-marine Saline and Alkaline > Hypersaline >... | reverse complement strand
TGATGCTATTGTTATAGGGTGTTGGTATTATTTCAAGCTAAATATGAGAATGGTCGGCTAGGTGATCGGAGAAGACGTGATATTAATAACATTTTAGATTCACCTTCAATAAACATGGTAGGTTCCGTAAAAAAACGGCATATTTGTACATATTTACCGTGGGTATACTCATAAATTAATTGCTTGACATTTAGCATTCGGTATACTAGTTTTGTCACCTATTTTAGGCTTTTGGGGGATGTTACGAACCTAACGTTCCTTCCTTTTATACCTGTGTGGTTATGCAATAATTATTGATAGTAGAGTCAAAAGCATACGCAAAGGTTAACTTACACCTTGAAGTTCTGAACCGGCGACACGACGGATATCATAATATCTTCAGCCTGATGGCAAGTGTTGGCGTTTTCGATCTTTTACAACTCAGAAATATTACCCTGTCGCGGGCGGGCACTGCGATATCAGTTGATGTTATTCCAGCGGGCGGTGCATTCGGTGAATTGATGCACGAGATACCCCCTGAGGACAATCTTATACGGAAAGCCGCTGTTGCATACCTGAACGGGATTAATCGATCGGCAGATGTTGTGATTTCGGTAGAGAAGAATATTCCTGCCGGTGCTGGATTGGGGGGCGGAAGCAGCGATGCCGCTGCCGTCTTGAGATTGCTCAATGGCTATTTCAAGGAGAAATCCGAAAAAGAATTATTGAATATTGCCGCAACAATTGGTGCCGACGTCCCCTTCTGCCTTACGGGTGGATTCGCATTCTGTGAGGGGATTGGTGATAGAATTGAAGGATTTAATGCCGGTCTGAACCATTGGGTGGTGATTGCCTGCAGTGACGTAAGGGTTGATACCGCGGAAGCATATCGTTCCCTGAATCGGAGCAGAAGACGGAGAGAGCGGGACTCCCTCCTTGAGGAAAAACGGGAGCGTATGCGGGCGGGAGTGCAGTCGGGGGATCTCCGGAGCCTCCGATCGCTCATGAGAAATGATTTCGAGGAGATGATATGCTCCCGTTATCCGGCGATTAGGAAAGCTCGTGAGCTCATTTTAGCCTGCAACCCCGATTTTGCTGTAATGACCGGATCGGGGTCGGGTGTTGTCGGATTATTTCATGAACGCACGTTGGCGGAGCAGGCAGAACGCCGACTGCGAGAGGAATCGCATACCGTGTTTTTTACTAAATTTTTATAGATTAATTTTTTATTTCCGATTATACTTCGTGTGTAGCGAGAAGAGCCGATTTTTTTGAAGAGGATAACGAATATACTTTTTTCAACGGTGAGGCGTAGCCAAGTGGTAAGGCACCGGGTTTTGGTCTCGGCATTCCTAGGTTCGAATCCTAGCGCCTCAGATTAATGGTGAATATGCATATGCCACTCGCGGTGAGTGGGGAGATTTATTGTTGGGTGGAGTAACAATTAAGCACGTCATGGCCATCGTATTGGGAGCAGGAAAGGGAGTGAGAATGAAAAGTAATCTCCCCAAGGTGCTCCATCAGTTGCAGGGCAAACCACTTATTTCCCACGTTATTGATAATATCCGTGATGCGGGCATATCGGATATTGTCCTGGTCGTCGGATTCAGGGGGGATGAGGTTATCAAAGCGGTCGATGATAAGGTACGTATTGTCTGGCAGCATGAGCAGCTTGGTACCGGGCATGCCGTACTGCAATCCGAAAGCGCACTGTCTCACTTCAGGGGAAATCTTCTCGTTGCCTGCGGTGATGCGCCAATGATTAAACCCCGTTCTTTTCTGCGATTAATCGAATCAGTGAACAAACGTGAATGTGGTGCTGCGGTGCTTACCATGAATATCGAGAAGCCTGATGGCTACGGGAGAATAGTGAAGGATGATGATGGTAACATAATCAGGATTGTTGAAGAGAAAGATGCCAATCCGGAAGAAAAACGTATACGAGAAGTTAATACCGGGACATACGTTTTCGATAAGGACATGCTCTTTGCGGGTTTGCGAACGGTGAGTGCAAATAATGCTCAGGGTGAGTATTATCTCCCTGATGTGATACAGTACATCCGGGAAAATGGTTCTCGCGTCAATGCGGTTGTTCTGGAAGATTCCCGTGAAGGGAGCGGTGTGAACTCACGGGAGGAACTTGAGATGCTCGATAACTATTTTCAACAACATCGGGATTGGAGTGAAACGACTATTGTAAAATGAACGATGAGATGAAGATTTTTTCAGGATCATCAAACTTTCCGCTGGCGAGCGAGATTGCAAGTTACCTTGGAATGGAGCTCTCCGCGGTGGATCTGGATAAGTTTAAGGATGGTGAGAACTCGGTCCGAATTTGCGAGAATGTTCGCGGTGTTGATGTTTTTATCATTCAATCCACGTGCAGTCCGGGAAACGATTATATTATGGAATTGCTGTTGATGGTTGATGCAGCTTATCGAGCATCGGCACGGAGAATAAACGCTGTTATTCCCTATTTCGGATATGCCAGGCAGGATAGAAAGGTTGAGCCGCGGGTTCCTATCTCTTCAAAGGTTGTGGCAAACATATTGCAAGCCGTTCGTATCAACCGTATGCTCACGATGGATCTCCATTCCGATCAGATACAGGGCTTTTTCGATGTTCCGGTGGATAATCTCTTTGCCACTCCAATTGTTATTGATTATCTTAAGAAACTGAATATTAAAAATGCGTCTGTGGTTTCTCCCGATACGGGTGGTGCTGAAAGGGCTCGATTTCTTGCAAAGAAGTTAGGAGCCGAACTGGCAATTATCGACAAGCGGAGACCGGAAGCAAATGTCTCCGAAGTGATGAATGTAATTGGAAGAGTTGAGGGGAAGAATTGCATTCTGGTTGACGACATGGTCGATACGGCCGGTTCGATTACGGAAGCAGCACGAGCATTGAGAGATACGGGAGCAAACGATGTTTACTGTGTTGCTACTCATCCGGTCTTATCAGCCGATGCGACAATGAAATTACTCAATGCGGATTTCAAGGAGATAGTTTTTACGAATACTATTCCGATTCCTCCCGATAAGATGTTGGATAATATCAAAGTTCTATCCATTGCGCCGCTCTTTGGGGAAGCGGTGCGAAGGATTCATTATGGGGAATCGGTTAGTTCCCTGTTTGTTTAGGTTAAAGATGCAGGTGAATACTCTGGATTAAGAGGGGATATGATGAGAGAGAATAGTTTAAATGTGGAGTTGCGAACTGAAAAAGGGAAGGGTGCGAATACCCGTTTGCGTCAGAGCGGATATATTCCTGCAGTGCTGTATTCCCATGGCGAGTCGGAAATGATCAAGATAAAGAAGCAGGATTTTTTCAGCCTCTTTCGTGGTAATGTATCCGAGAGCGTCATGATAGATCTGAATATTACCGACAAGAAAAAGGATAACGATCATAAAGTCTTTGTTAAAGCCTATCAGCAGGATCCTGTTACCGAGGAGCTGTTACATGTGGATTTCTACAAGACCACGCTCGGGGAGAGGATTCACACCAAGGTGCCCGTTGAAATAGTCGGGAAGTCAGAAGGCGAGAAGATGGGTGGTATCCTTGAAGTCGTTGAGCGAGAACTGGAGATTGAATGTCTCCCCAATGAGATGCCAGAGAAGATTGAAATTGATGTAACAAATATTAATATCGGGGAGTCTATTCATATTGAGGACATTGAAATTGCTGGTTCGGTGAAATTCATGATTGATGAGAAACGGGCTATTGTTGCCGTTCTTGCACCGAAGGCTCATGTTGAAGAGGAGCTGCTTGAAGGTGAAGCTGTTGAGGGAGAGGAGGAAGTGCAAGAGGAACAGGAGCGGGAAGAGGGGGAAAAGGCGGAGGAGTGATCCTTCTCTGATGTATTCTTGCGGATTGGCTTTCCAGAAGAGTGATAATGAGCTCTCCGTTAAGATGATTCGAGTCTTGTTGATCGAGAACTGATTAATCTCTTCCTGTCAGTTCATTGGTCGCAGAAATTTTTTAAAACAGGATGGTATGAGGGTATTTGAAGTTAATCGTTGGTTTCGGGAATCCCGGTGAAAAGTATATCAATAACAGGCAGAATATCGGCTTTAAAGTTATTGATATCATCGGCAATAACGAGAATATAGAAGTTAAAATTAAGAAGAAGAAATCTCTTATCGGAAGAGGTGCAATTGAGGGTGCTGAGGTTGTTCTGCTGAAGCCTCAGACATTCGTCAATCTCATTGGAGAATCTGTTCTCTATATTGCTTCATTCCTCAGGATTAACGTTAAGGATATAATCTGTGTTCTCGAGGATTCCAGTTTGCATGTCGGTGATTTGCGAATAGATTATATGCTTTCTGATCTCAAGCATGAGGGTGTTGATTCCATGACAAGGGCCCTCAAGTCCGATAAATTTGCGAAGGTGAGAGTAGGTATCGGAACTCCGCCCGATAATGTGACGCTGAATTCATATCTGTTAGAAGATTTCACTAACGAAGAAAATCTCATTCTTATAGATGTTCTTAACAAGACGGAAAAAATTGTTAAAATGCTTATAAAACATCCTATTGAAGAAGTTCAGAATAAATACAATCCAGAAGGTGCTCCGAAGCTTGAAAGACGACGTGTGCGCAAGGTGATTATTCGAAGATAGCTTTCCACGCAAGTTGCCTGGCAGGTACGGGAACAGGCAGAGATAACAGAGTTGATTTCATTTTAATTCATTTAAACTACAACCCGATGAATGATGTTACCATAATCTCCTATCCGGGAACCAATAACAGTTCCCTACTCTCCCTCTCCGGATCGCGATCAAAATATATGCTCCCTTTTGGAGGTAAATTCAGGGTCGTTGATTTTACCATTGCTAATTCCATTAATTCGAAAGTAGATAAAACGATAATATATAGCGATGTTGAAGACGATCTCGGCGAGTATGTTGAAAACTATGGTCCCTTTGAAGGGATGAAATTTCCTCCCGTCCGGGTTATTTCCGGAGAGTATTCAAATATTCGGTTCTGCTATAACCTGATAATGGATAGCAATACCGATTATTATATAATATATAATGGCGACAACCCTTCGATTATTGACTTTTCTGAACTGGTAAGAAATTTTAAGTCCAGAAGAAAAACCGCAGTACTGTATAAGTTGAGATTTGCCAAAAAGGCAACAATGGCATATACTATTCTCATTGCGAATCAGAAGAAAATCCTTGAGGTGGTCAATGCTGCGATTGACGAAGGGAGAGAATCACCCAACATGTTCGAAATGATCATAAATATGATGCTGAACCGGAGGATAGATATCAGCGTTTTTGATGTACAGTACTGGCCGCTGAGCAACATACCTGATTATTATTTTTCAAATATTGAGGTTCTTCGAAATCCGGATATCTTTGCCTTCCTGTACAGGGGGGAGCGTGTCGCAACCAAGATTCAGACGAGTGGGATAGCCCGCATAGGAATGAATGCCAGAATAGTAAACTCGTTTATATCTGATGGATGTGAAATTAACGGAGAGGTTCTCAATTCAATTGTTTTCCCCGGCGTGCGTATCGGGGACTGGACAGTGATTCGGGATTCCATTATCCTCCCCTATGTCCGGATTGGTTCGCGATCGAATATTGCCAAAACGGTCATTGATGAGAATCTCAACAGAGAAGTTGAACACCTGAATATCGGGAACAACTGTCGTGTCGGTTCAGACGGCGATCAAATAAAGAATAATGATTTCCCCAGATCGATCTTCAAAAGTATCACCTTAATAGGGAAAGATTGCGATATCCCTGATGGTTCTGCTATCGGGAGCGCCTGCTATGTCTCTTCGGGATTGGGGAGAGATTATTTCTTTAAGCGAAAGCACCTCTATGATGGTCTGTCAGTGACGGAGTAACCATCCCCCGCCTAAAAGAGAGGTTATATCCCTCCGGAAGTGTCTCTCATTCAGTTTCTCCGAGCAGGCGTGTGTATTTCCGGCAGTTGCCGTGCTGCGGGATGCTGCAATTATAAAAGAGCTTGCATTGTGTGTTTTTTTATTATATAGATTTCAATGGCATGTCCCGGTGAGACAATGCACTGTCGAGAGGTGTTCAGAGGGATTCACATGAAGAGAAGGGTTTTGCTATTCCTGGTTTGTATCCTCATCGCACATCCCGGTTTTGCAGAGGTGGGGATTATCCCGTATAAGGTCTTACATCCTTCAAGCGCCTTTCCTCCCGAGATGGGGGATGAATATGCGAAGCTCCTCTCGCTCGGAATCCTCATTAAAAAGAGTGTTCCGGTTACTTCACCGAGAGATATTGCTCTCGACCTGAAGAGGTTTTCACTGAATTCACAGGGAGTACTAACAAAAGATGATCTCAATCTCATTATGAGACGAAGCGCTGTTGATCACTGTATCCTCGGAACGGTGCGGAAGGGCGCTGATGGATATATCTCTGAGAGTCGATTGTATTCTGTTCGAGAGGGAAAGATAACACTCAGGGGGCGATCGGAGGCACGGGACCTTTTTACTCTTGTTGAAAAAGACATTGATGAGATGTGCCTGTCGTTTCCGGATCGTCAGCTCCGGCGTGATGCAGCATCTCTGGACATATCCCTGGTGGTGGATCTCTCTTACAGTGTTTCGCGTGAATGGGTATCGATAAGAAGGGGGCTTCTGGATTTCGTTCGGGCACTCTCGGACGATTGGTACTTTGACACGAGGGTATATGTCATTCCGTTTTCGGATCACTATTCGAAGACCAGAAGGATGTATTATGCGAATTCACCGACACGTCTGGAGCATCGAATCGGGCAGCTCAATCCACGGGGTAAAAGCAGTGAAAAATATTTAGCCGATGCTCTCTCCATTGCGGTGCAAAGCGTCTCATGGAGGAGAGGAGCGGTCAAGGTGCTTCTGATACTGATCAATTCTCCAGTTGCGGATGAGCACTTTATCGAGCGATATATTGTCACGGCGAAGGGGAAGGGTGTGCCGGTATACACCGTCTCACTCGGAAGCTTGAATTGGGAAGCGACCTCTCGCGTGCGTCAGCTCTCGACCATCGGAAGGGGCCGTCATTTTTCCGTTACCTATCATCAGCGGCTTTTTGATTCGAAAGGAGGTGATATTGATATCTTCCTCGAGTCGGGAAGAGTCTTTCAGTCTGCCGGGTACTGGCGAAAATGGAGAGAGGGCATTCTCGCCTATTCACCGGGACGATCCCGTTATTCGAGAATTGATCCATCTCTGGATGAGATTGAATATAGTGATCGGCGATATCGTATCACCCCCTATAATCTGCAGGAGCATTATACGGCGCTCTCCGGTGAGCGCATTCTGAATCAGAGAAAAGTGGAGAATAATATTGAGTTTCTTCTCGGGAGAATCGGCAGCTCATATATCACCGGTTCAAAAAAAGGACGGGTGAAGAGAAGAGTCGGCCGTGCTCTTATTTCAGACGGTACGATGACCATCTGGATGGATGTTGTGGGAAGTGATGATCTCCTACTTCTCGAACGAAAGCGCCTTTCGGGGTTTTACTTTCTTCTGGGAGTTTCAGTGAGGAAAAATTCCAACGAGCCTTACGGCATCTCTCTCCGGACGGAGAGCCAGCTCCTTGCCGTTTCTGATGATTACGTCCCGGACATGATGCGGGTTCCGTTGAATCGGCTGATTGCGAAACCGGCAGATTATATGCACAACGGTTTATTCAATCCTCCTGTCTGGTTTCTCCCGGTGAAAGTTGAGCGTGTAAAGAGAGACCGGGGAGTAAGAGATATAAGAGAAGGGGAGTATTAACAGAGAAGATAAGCGGGGAGGAGACTATGAGCATGCGAAGAGAGCTGGCGGCACCGTGTGGATTGTACTGCGGAGTATGCGGGATATACATCGCGCACAGAGACAACAACGATAAGTTCAAGGAGAAGCTTGCAACGGTATATAATGTATCCGCGGAGCAGATACGATGTCAGGGATGTCTTTCAGATGATGTCTTCGTATACTGTCAGGTCTGCCCGACAAAAGCATGTACCGAAGAGAAGGGACTTGAAGGCTGTCATCAATGTGATGATTTCCCCTGTAAGATAATTGAAGATTTTCCACTGCCCGTTGGAAAGAAGGTTATTCTGCGGTCGATTCCGGCATGGAGGGAGCTCGGTACCCGGCGATGGATGGAGGAAGAGGAGAAACGGTATCACTGTCCGAGCTGCGGTTATCCCCTCTTTCGCGGGGCGAAGCGATGTCGGAATTGTAATGAATCAGTTGATCTTGATTGATGCTTCATCTGTTGAGAGGGTAAAAATATAGTATTTCTCACTGATATTTGTTGACGGAATTCAATTCTTTCGGTATATTTATAGCGGAAATATATAAAGGGAACTGTAATTTTTGGATACCTCTATTTCGTGCTATAGAGGTATTTTTATTATAGAGGAACCTCTATTAATGTAAGGTGACTTCTAAAAAGTATTAATATGATTTCCCCGCGGCTGGCTTTTTTTCGCACATCCCGTGCACTCCGGCAGCGTGCTCCGGGAGCGTTCATTATTGCTGATGACGATACTGCTTGTTTGAAGATCTGTCATCTTTTCGGATTCGGATTGAGCGATTCGATACAGCCATGTGAGCTGGATGTTCATTCAGTCAGATCGAGGAGCTGGATTTCACTTGGAGAGAGTTATGGAACAGTTCGGTCGTAGTGCATGGAGTATCGGCAAGGACAACAGGAAACAATGCGGTTCCTTGTAGTTCCCTTTTGATTTTGAAATTGGAGGATTCACTATGCGAATGGATAAGTTGACTCTGAAAGCTCAGGAAGCGATTTCTCATGCGCAGAACATTGCGACGACGAGTAATCACTATGAGATACAACCGGAACATCTGTTAAAAGCACTTGTTGTTCAGGATGGTGGCATGTTCCAGTCAGTTGCTCAGCAGATTGGTGCCTCAATGAACGATATCAGGAATGAGGTCGATAGAGAAATTGACAAGCTTCCGCGCCAGGTTGGCGCCGGTCCTGGAGGCGGTGCTCTTTCCGCATCGATGAGAGATGTTCTCAATGCGGCATGGAATGAGGCGGTAAACTTAAAAGATGAGTATTTGAGCACCGAGCACCTGATTCTTGCACTGTCTTCAACCGGCAATCATGCTGCAAAGCAGGTTCTCAATGCTCACGGTTTTGTCAGAGAGAATATACTCAAGGTGCTCATGAGCATTCGGGGGAGCCGACGCGCAACCGATGAGACTGCTGAGGAAAAGTACAATGCGCTCGATAGATACAGCAGAGATCTGACAAAACTTGCCAGGATGAATAAACTTGACCCGGTGATCGGCAGAGATGAGGAGATACGCCGCATCATGCAGGTTCTCACCAGACGGACGAAAAACAATCCGGTGCTGATAGGTGAACCGGGGGTCGGGAAAACCGCTATTGTCGAGGGATTGGCCCAGCGGATTGTTGCTGGCGATGTGCCCGAGAATCTGAAGAACAAGCGATTGATTGCTCTGGATATGGGGGCGCTTATTGCCGGTGCGAAATACCGCGGCGAGTTTGAAGAGCGGCTGAAAGCAGTCATTCAGGAAGTGGAGGAATCTGAAGGCGAAGTCGTTATGTTCATTGATGAGCTTCACACGCTGGTTGGCGCCGGTGCTGCCGAAGGAGCCGTGGATGCATCCAATATGCTCAAGCCTGCGTTGGCGCGGGGCGCGCTGCGGTGTATCGGTGCAACAACGCTGAATGAGTTTCAGAAGTATATAGAAAAGGATAAGGCACTGGAACGGCGATTCCAGCCGGTATTTACAACCGAGCCCAGTGTTGAGGATACCATTGCCATTCTGAGAGGGCTGAAGGAGCGGTATGAGGTGCATCATGGTGTCCGAATTTCGGATTCTGCAGTCGTTGCTGCTGCGATTCTTTCTGACCGATATATCACCGACAGGTTCCTGCCGGACAAGGCGGTGGACCTCATCGATGAATCCGCTTCGCTTATTAGAATGGAGATAGATTCAATGCCCATTGAAATAGATGAGATTGAGCGGAGGGTTCGGCAGTTGAGCATTGAACGGGAGGCGGTGAAGAAGGAGAAGGATTCGGCTTCGAAGGAGCGGTTGAAAAAGATAGAAGAGGAGCTCGCGAATCTCAATGAGAAGAAGGATGAGCTGGTCAGTCAGTGGAGTAATGAGAAAGAGATTATCACTCAGATCAGCAGAATAAAGGAGAATATCGAAAACCTGAAGATTGAAGAGCAGCGGGCCGAACGGGAGGGGAATCTCAATCTCGTTGCCGAGATTCGCTACGGAAAGATTACCGAGCTCGAGAAGCAACTGAAGGAAATGAATGAGAAGCTCGTCGAGGTCCAGAAGAACAGGACGCTCCTCAAGGAAGAGGTTACCGAGCAGGAGATCGCATCGGTGGTCTCCCGCTGGACCGGCATTCCGGTCAGCAAGATGCTCGAAGGGGAGAAGGAGAAGCTGCTCAAGATGGAGTCCCTTCTGGAGCAGCGCGTTGTTGGGCAGGATGAAGCGCTTCAGGCAATCTCAGAAGCGGTCAGGCGATCGCGCTCGGGCATCTCGGATGTGGAGAGACCCATCGGCACCTTCATCTTTCTCGGGCCAACAGGCGTCGGGAAAACGGAAACCTCAAAAGCGGTCGCCGAGTTCCTCTTCAATGACGAGAAGGCCGTCATCAGAATAGATATGTCCGAGTACATGGAGAAGCATTCGGTGGCGCGGCTCATCGGAGCGCCGCCCGGATATGTGGGCTACGAGGAAGGCGGCCAGCTCACCGAGGCGGTGAGACGGAGACCCTATTCGGTACTCCTCTTCGACGAGATCGAGAAAGCCCATCATGATGTCTTCAACATCTTTCTCCAGATTCTCGATGAGGGGAGGCTCACCGATGCGAAGGGGCGGACCGTTGACTTCAAGAACACCCTTATCATCATGACCTCCAACATCGGGACATCGTATATCGGTGATACATCGATACCCTATGAGGATAGAAAACGGGGGATCGAGCAGGAGCTCAAGATGCACTTCAAGCCGGAGTTTCTGAATCGAGTTGATGAGATAATCATCTTCAATCCGCTCTCGAAGGAAAACATCAAGGATATTGTCAAGCTGCAGCTCAACCTGACGGCCAAGAGGCTCAGGGAGCGTGGTATCACGCTTGAGCTTACCAAGAAGGCGTTCGACTTTCTCGTTGACGCGGGCTATGATCCCGCTTTCGGCGCCCGTCCGCTGAAACGGGCGATACAGAAGCACATTCTGAATCCGCTGGCGATGAGGCTCCTCGAGGGTGATGTGTCCGGCGATGTTACGATAAAGATCGACAGCGATGGGGAATCGATACTCTTTAAGTAAAAGAAATATCTGTCACCCCGCCTTCGGCGGGGTGACAGATATTGTATACCACCCCATCGCCCCTTCGGCGGGGTGACGGATATTGTATACCACCCAGCCCCCGTCTTCGACGGGGCGGGCTGCTAACATGATGTGTCATTACGAGGAGCTCTGGCGACGAAGTAATCTCTGTTCATATTAGGATAATTATTATTAAAATGATGTAACAGTGAAATTAAAGTGTTAATGAACGGGAATCGCTTACCGCCTGCCTGACAGCGGGCAGGCGCTCGGGATAACGGCTCCTTTGCCGTCGGAAACACCCTCTTTGGCATATTATTTTTTGATAATAATTATTGCACTATACGCCTCGTGCCATGTATATAATACTGTACGATGAAACGGGCGATTATTGTCCGCGAATTTGTTGATGAGGAGCTCACCCATGAAGATAAAAGTGCTGTTTTCACTATTGATTTTTTCGATAATACTATTCCTGCCACTGTATTCGGAAGCGGGAACAGATGTTACCATTACACCTGCAGGTGGATTCACATTTATTGAAATTTCCGATGCGGAAGATGACTTTGAACAATTCGTTGACGGCTTCTTCACCGAGAACGAGGAGGTCATACCGAGCGCTCTAGCCATGGTCAACACCCTGGGATATCCCAACGGGAAGTCGGCCATCAAGCAGTTTCCGCACTTCGAGTTCGGCGTGGCGGTGGGAGCAGGAATACTCGAAATGAATCGCTCCGATGATTTCAGCGAGGAGAAACCCACCATCCCCTTCGGGGGCATCAACGGAGCATTTCATATCGGCACCGGCATTACCGAGCGGCTCGACGTGACCGTGAAGTTCTTCTCCCTCGGCTGGTTCTACAGGGTCGACGAGAGCTTTGACGACGAATCGGAGGATGTCTCCTACAAGGTCACCGTCAGGGATACCGAGGTCTATTCGGTGGGAGCGAAGTTCAGGTACAATCTCCTCCCCTCGATTACCCTGATTCCGATACTCTTCACCTTCGGCGGGGTAAGCCTGAATCTCGGCTTCGACTACATGAACGGTGAGACAAAGACCATCCTGGAAATGCAGGATGCGGAGGATGTTGAGATTGCTGGAGCTGGTTTAATTTCAGCAACGGCCACATATACCAATGAAGGAAAGATTGAATGGAGCTTCTTCTCGGTGGCCCCGGAATCATTAAAAAAACTAGATCTCCTATACTTCATAAGCCTCTATACCGGTCCCTCGGTATCCTTCAATTACGGGAGCTTCGACTTCAAAATGGATGGCGATGGTACAATTAAATCTGATGTAACCTTCGTTCCGGTAGTAACAGAAGGTGAAACGCTGGGAACTATTGATGTCGCTATCGATTACAGCATGAAACCCTATGCGATGATTCCCAAGTGGACGGTGGGGCTCGAATTCAATCTCTGGGTTCTCAAGCTTCAGGCCGAGGTAACGAGCATCCTCTCAAGTCCCAACGACAGCGTGATGGGACAGGTTGGCGTGCGCATGCAGTTCTAGGAGCGGGTTCCGGGATGGCACTTTTAACATGTTACACGCCGACGTGTCGCATTTAATTCAGACAGGGAACGTGATTCAGAAAGCCCCCGCATGAGGCGGGGGCTTTTTCGGTTCTGCGCAATCCGGGCGCAGCAGGCACGGGCGGTCACTTTTTTCGGTGCCTGCAGGCATGTTTATAATAATGCACATTTTATATATATAAAAATGTGTTGACTTTCCATTTATTGTGATTATAAATTGCTGCTTTAACAATAAAACATTGTTATAAATATCCCCGTACATTGTAATTTTCGTTCGCATAAGCTCATGTCTCAAAAAGAGGATGTTGTCCTCTTTAATTTTATACTGAAAAGGAGAGGAGGATGCATAAAAAAAGAATAAGTATTGTCTTTATCCTGATAGCGATTTTCTCATTATCAGGAGCGCTCTATTCACAGGATAAAAAGCCTGAAAAACTGATGATTTACGAGGGTCCCGAATGGAAGGCTCAGCTCTACGGCTTTGTGAAGCTGGATGCTATTCATAATGACTCTTCGGTGCTGAATCCGGAATGTCCCTTCTGGGCTTTTTCCGATACTCTGAATAATTCCCAGGTAAAAGGCTCGGACCAGGATGGATCGCTGACGATGTCGGCGCGCACCTCCCGGCTCGGATTCTTCATCTTCGGGCCGAAGGCTCTCGGTGCCGATACGTTGGCGCGCTTCGAGTTCGATTTCTGGGGTGGCCTTCCTGACTCCGGAACCTCTGCCCGGCAGTCGGAGATGCGGCTGCGGCTTGCCTACATGCAGCTTACCTGGCCGACGAAGACCTATTTGCTGGCAGGGAACAACTGGATGCTGGGAACGCCCGGGTTCTGCGCACCGGATATGATCACCTTTATTCCGCTGGCCGGTGCCGGCCTCCTGTTTATGCGTGAGCCGCAGGTGGCTATCGGACAGACGCTCGGCTCAAAAATATTCAGTATCACCTTCGAGGCGTCGGTTGCCCGCGCGCAGGGGAATGACGGTGCCGACAAGGGTGACTACAGCCGTGATGATAACAGCGACTTTTTCAATTCCGGGCCGAGGAGCACCACGGGCGACAATCAGCTCGACTGGAACGGCACCGGTGAGGCGAGCAGGCGTCCGTCCTACAAGGGAAGGATTACCCTGCGAATCAATCCCGCCTCCAACGTGAACGTGATCCTGGGCGGCTCTGGTCAGTACATGGTTGAGAAGCATGCGCTCAATATCAACAAGGCCGGTATTGACCTGGTGAATAACTCGGACGGGACTGACGGGGCGGATGGAATCGGAGACGATGTGGTGGAGAACTACACCACCGAAGATGTCGATTCCTGGTATCTGCAGGGATTTGCCTCCTTCAAGCTGGGCCTGATCAAGCTTTCGGGCCACTATTTCAAGGGGGAGAATATCGATACCTATTTCGGCGGGATCGCTCAGGGTATTCACAAGACCGACTGGGGAACTGCCGATGCGGAAATTAATCCGGTCGAAAGCTACGGCGGCTGGGCTGAGCTCTGGATCGACCTGAGAACGCTCGGTGCTCCGCTCACCTTCAGCTTCGGAAACGGGACCGAGGTCGTCGATGAGGATACCATCGGGACCGGCAGCAGGAAGGAGAACAGCATGAGCTGGGGGAACTTCTGGTGGTATCTCAACAATAATTTCATGTTCGGCGCAGAAGTTGCCTATATCAAGACGCTCTATCTCGGCCTTGAGTCGGGCGACAACTGGAAAGTTCAGACCGCCTTTAAGTTCGTTTTTTAATGAGGAAAGATCTTACCACATAGAGAGGAATCTCCCGGAAGGGGGTTCCTCTCTATATTTATACTGCTAAAGCTTAAATATCTCAGATCGTGAATCGGCGAGCGCATCCCCTCGCCTGGCGCGAGGTGTTGAGCGACTACCCGCTCTGTATGTACTGTTCCAGATATCGGTTCTGAAATTCCGCTTCCTCGAGTTGTGATTTAACGAGGTCACCAATCGAAATAATTCCGACAATATTCTCCCGATCCATTATAGGCAGGTGCCTGATTTTGTTTATTGTCATAACACCCATCAGGTATTGCACTTCGTCATTGGGGATGCCGATAATGAGATGTTTGGTCATTACCTCATCGACTCTTGTCTTATCAATTGTCTGTGAGGACTTTCCACATTCGTGCAGAACGTCACGTTCAGTGATAATGCCAGCGAGCTTATCCCGCTTGTCAAGGACCAGCAGAGCACCTATTTTGTGTTGATTCATTTTCTTTATTGCGTCAAGTACCGTGTCTGTGTTTTTGATTGTTATTACTGCACTCTCTTTCTTATTCAATATGTCCTTTACCTTTTTTTTCATAGCAAACCTCTGTATCCGGTATGTGATTATGTATGATTATTAAAATTACCGCGATTATGAACATCCGTCAAAAAAAGTTGCAAATAATCAAGAGGAGGTTATAGGGAAAGATTCATCGGTGTCACTATCTCGCCTGTTCGCTCGATATTCACTGTCCTTTCGTCCGGTAAGCGGTACCGGGTCATTTGAATGGTGGCGTGAAGATATTATCTTGACAGAGATGTAATGAACGGTACAATAATGTGACCGGGGTGCTTTCACTATCACCGTGACGGTTGCAAATCTGACTGAAATCGGTATATGCTGCAATTTGCTATGGAAGGCGATATTAAAAAGCTCGAGAGAAAAGCGAAAGGGCTTCTTCTCAGCAAGAGTATCCCATCCGTTAAAATGGATATTATTCGGTCTTTGATGAAGAATGAGGATATCAATGCTGAAGAGCGGTATCGAACCATCATTGATCTGGTGAAATCGTGCCCGGATAAACCGGTAAAGATACCACGCCACGAGCGTGTTGAATTGAGGGAGACCCAAAAGGTTGAAACGATCGCGAGCGGTACCTCTGAAGCAGATGTTCCCGAGAAAAGGACACTGGTTGAGCCCGCTGAATCGAGTGTCTATATAGAATCGCTCTACCGCCAATACAAACGGCTCAAATTCTTCAAAAAACGATATCTCATTCATGCGAATAATCGTCTGGGATTCGGGCTCAAAAAACGACTCATTCCTGCCAAGCGGCTTTTGCGTGTTCTGAAAAAGCTGTCGGTCTTTCAGGAGAAGGTGGTGACGCATCTGTTAATCGTTCTGGTTGAAATACTGAAAGACGATAGTATTCAGGATGCAACCGGATTCAATTATTTACGGATTCTCAGAAAATGGATGATGGATACACCGCTCATACGTTACGGGGTGGATGTTATCAAATGGATGGACAGGATAGATTTTGAGGATGAGCTCAGGAATTATGTCAGCCACTTCTATTCCTTTACGCTGCTTGATTCAGAGACGAGAGAACAGGTTCTCCTCCTTTTGGAAAATAAGTTGAGACTTCTTGATGATTTCAAGAAAGAACCTGTCAATGAGAAAGATTCAGAACAGCTGAAGAGGGCAAAGGAGAAGCGAAACCTTGCCAGGGAGAAGGCAATTTATGAGTACCTGATGACTGCCAGAGCATTTCTCTCATCGGTAACCGATGGAAACGATCCCATATCGAAATACCTCAGGTTGAACTATTCTATTGATTCACTCTCGCAGCTTTTACTCATTATAAACGGGGTGCTCGTTTTTAAGAGGGAGATCGGGAGGGATGATCTTATATCATATTATACTATTCTCCCGCCATCCGTGAGCCATGAGGTATGGGATTATAGTATTGAGTATTTAAAGAAGTACGGAAAGGACCCTGAATCTCGCAGAAAAAGGAGAATTGCACAGCTGAAGGAGGAGTTGAATCCCTATGAGGAGCTCTATGTCCTTATTAAGATGACGAGGGGTGGGGAAAACGTGCTCAAGAATGTTTTCGAATATCAGTGGAAAACTATCAATAAGAAGAGGGTTGACGTTGAGGATGTCTATGAGGAGGATTTTTTAACATTCATTGATGGATCTATTAATTACTTCAACAATTCATATAGTGCCTGTCTGGATGGTTCGCTTATTTATTTTAATGATAAACATAAAAACTACCTTGAAGGAAACATATTCGATTCAGATTATTTTGAGAGGGATTTGACGAATCTCGGTGAAATTGTTGAAGAGGTATATCGCTTTAAGATAGATAACCCGAATCTGGTGATACGTCGGGAAGAAGCGATTCGTATTCTCAATGGAGAGATTCGATCCATGTCCCACATCGGCGCCTTTTTGAGGAGAATAGGAAGTATCTTTTATCAGATTGGCTGGGAGTTGCACACTCTTTACGGAATGCATAAGAAATGGCTGCTGCATGAAGGTACGTTAAAGAATGCTGACGATATTCGAACACCCCTTTCAGGCAGGGGGGTCGATGAATTTTATAAGGATATTGGCCGACCGATACCCTTTTATGACTGCACGATAAAAGGATTCCAGAAGGGCCCGCTTCTCAGCAAGCTTCTTTCGGGTAAACAGGTTATAGGGAATACCATTCAAGAGGGGGTTTTATCGGAAATCATTGCTTTCTGCTATCAGATAGCACATGAGTGCAAGGATGATGAAGTCCTCAATGATCTCGAGAACAGGAGAGATCTCCTTCGACGTATTAAAGAGTTAACGGGAAATAATAAGTGATGGTTCGGATAGGTGGTCGTGCCCTTCTCCTCCTTTGCCTCTTCGTTCTTTTGAGCGGTGAGCTCTATGGGGGCGAATCGGGAATTGCCGTGGTGAAAGGAGAATACGATCAGATCGGCAACATGCTGCGCAAAGCGCAGATACCCTTTACCGAAATTTCCTATAGTGACCTCGACAGGGGGAAAACCTACTCGCGATATCGAGCAATTTTTTTCCCCTGCGGCATCGATCTGCCCATAGAAACCAGTGTGAGCGTCCTTTCTCAGAGGAAGGATGTTCATGCGCTTGTTATGAAAGAGGATTGTAACATTGATGAGAAAAAGTTCTCCCGGTATGTTACCCGATTTATAGAAGATGGTGGTTCAGCATATTTTTCAGGATATTCAATTAAATATCTGCAACGGGCATACAATGCCTTTGAGTTTTTTGATGGATTTCCAAACATGGGCATGCCCGGAAGGATTGAGCTCGTGTATAAGGGAGATCTTATCCGGTTCAGTGGAACAAAAAAGGAGATAGTGCCTGTTTCTCACTCCGGTTGGATTGCTTTAAAATCCGTAAAAAATTCAGTTGTACTTGCAGAGGGAGCATTTGAGACGCTTCGAGGATCCCGTACGGGGCCGATTGCTGTGGTATTGCCTCGCGGGAAGGGCGAGGTGTTGTATACCAGCTATTATGGAAATACTGATATTGATTTAATTCGCTATGTCGTCTACCGTGTTGCATTTCGAGACCTCCTGACCGGCTTGTCTGATTATGTGCTCGAGAGCAGGCAGCGCATTGCGGGCGCTTATGTTGATTCTGTTTTCACGGATGAGCATTCGCGAGAATACCGTTTGAAGCTTGTCGGAGACGATACGACGCTCTTTTTCTCCTCGAGTGGAATTAATTACCAGATAGATATCCGTGATAGCAAAAAGAATTTTGTGAGCTCGATGGTTTCGAATAGGAGGCGATTTTCGATTGACATCCCCTCGAAAATTCGGAATCAGTGTTTTGTGAAAATATATCCAACGGGGAGATGTTTCTATAAACCGTATGCGGTTATTATTGCATCGGGCAGAAGTATCGGTTTCATTCCGGTGAATTTCGTATTTCTTCTTATTCCCGCGCTTCCGATAGTGGCTTTTTTCCTGATTAAAAGGTACACTATGCCACGGAGGTTTTCCGGACGGGCTCGTCATAGATAAAAGCGAGCGATATCGTGCAATAAGGCAGCACTTGATACTCTTTATACACGTTGCGCGGGCATGGGATGGCATAATACCCGCTTTACTTTTTTTGTTTTTCTTGTTTCATTAAGTTGAAAAGGATAGGAACGGTCTGCATGAGGCGAAAAGATGAATTCTCTTGTCGATTCTGAAGCTATAATGCAGTTTGTGGATGACATATACTAAGTGCCCCTCCCGGACTGAACGTGAGCTTTTTCCCGGGATGGGCGGAGCGAGACATGGGCAGAATTATTTCAATTTCTAATCAAAAGGGTGGGGTCGGCAAGACGACGACAGCAATCAACCTCGCCGCATTCATCGCTGAAAAGGGATACCGGGTGTTAATAATTGATATCGATCCTCAGGCAAACTCGGGCTTTGGGCTCGGTATGTCTGTCGAAGATATCGGGAACACCATTTATGAGGTTTTGATCGGGCACGTCCCTATCGGGGAGGCAATATATGAGACATCGCTGGATAATCTCTTTATCGTTCCGTCAAATATTCATCTTGCCGGTGCGCAGGTCGATCTGCTGGATATGGAAGAAAAGGAATTCATCCTGCAAAAGGAAATCCGCACGATACGGAATGAGTATGATTTCATATTGATTGATTGCCCCCCTTCGCTGGGAATTCTGACGCTGAATAGCCTCGTTGCTGCTGATTCGGTTCTGATACCCTTACAGTGCGAGTACTATTCTCTCGAGGGCTTGAGCCAGCTTCTGAAGATTATTGCAATGGTTCAGGAGCGGCTCAACGTAAACCTCAAACTCGAAGGTGTGGTGCTGACCATGTTCGATTCGCGGACTAATTTATCCCAGCAGGTTGTATCGGATGTGCGAGAGCACTTTAAGGATAAGGTATTCAAGACAATTGTTCCGAGGAATGTGCGCCTCTCCGAGGCGCCGTCATTTGGGAAGCCAATCAGTGTATACGATAGATCCTGTGCGGGGAGTATAAGCTATGAGAAACTCTCGGAAGAGGTATTGAGCAATGGCTAAGAAGGTTCTGGGGAAAGGCCTTGGGGCAATCATCTCGGACTCGGTATCGCTTGATACGCTGGAGAAAACACTTGCCGAGGAGAAGGGGAGGGTTGTCCACATTGATGTTGGGAAAATCAAACCTAACCCGAATCAACCGAGAACGCACTTCGATGATTCTGCAATCCGGGGACTTGCAGAGTCGATAGAATCAGTAGGGCTCCTTCAGCCAATTCTCGTCAGAAAAGAGGGGGATGATTATTTTGTCATTGCCGGCGAGAGGAGGTTACAGGCCTGTAAAACCGCCGGATTGCGGGAAATCGCAGCGATCATCGTGCGGGCGAGCGAGGAGGAGACGTTAACAATGGCACTGATTGAAAACATACAGCGGACGGATCTCGATCCGATAGAAGAGGCGAGAGCATATCAGGTATTGGTTAACCGGTTTAATTTAAAACAGCATGAGATTGCTCAGCGGGTGGGGAAAGAGAGGGCTACTATTGCCAATATGATCCGCCTCCTCAACCTTCCCGACACCATACAGAAGAGCCTCTCGGAAGGGGAAATGAGCGTCGGTCATGCGAAGCTCCTTCTCTCTGTTTCGGAGAAGAAGCGTGAGGAGCTGTTCAGCGAGGTTGTCAAGAAGGGGTTGTCGGTTCGGGCCCTTGAAAAGATGGTGGATGCTCAGAAAAAAAAGGATGTTGATACGAAAGAGAAAAGGAAAGTGAAACATCCTCAGATAAAGAAGATGGAGGATCTTCTCATTTCCGTTCTGGGGACCAAGGTTGAGATTAAGCACACGGACCGGGGCGGTAAAATTGAGATCAGTTACTATTCCCTCGATGATTTCGAGCGAATTATCGAAGTGCTGACTGAGCGATAAACATCTCAATGTTCTTTATCTCAGCAGTTATCACTATTCATCACGTTCAATCTTGATTTTTTCCACTTTTTCCTTTTTCGTATCGAGAAGAGCGATAGTGAGCTCCTCATCGCCGAAGAGCGTTCCGGGATTGATTATTCTCGTCCTGTTCGAGACATAGTTTTCAAAGAAATGCGTATGCCCTTTAACGATGTAGTCGTATTTCCCTGAGGCGACCGCTTCTCTGAACATCGGAACATCATCTCCATGAAAAAGAATGAATCGTTTTCCATCGAGAACGAAATCCCAGGAACCCTCTACGGGGCCAAACCCCATTTCCTGTGACTTTTGATTGATGCTTTCAACATCGATATCAGCATTGCCCAGTACGAATTTACAGTTGAGATCCTTAAAGAGATCCATCATCTTCGGGGATGTCAGATCTCCTGCGTGAATCACCAGATCAACACCTCTCTCTTTAAAGATTTCGATCGCCTTTTTCGCCATTTGAATATTATTGTGCGTATCTGAGAGAATACCTATTATCATCGCATCCAGAGCTTGATTTGATAGTGGTACACGCGATTGCCGCACGCGCAGCTTGATGTTCGAATTAAGGGGTTCATGAGAGTTTCGATCCCACTTGAATACTATCGTCAACTTCAATAACGGTCGGTTTACCGCTCGCATCCGTTGCGGCCAGGAGCATTCCGTAGGATTTTCGCTTGAAGAGTGTTGCCGGTTTCAGATTTGCGACGATAATTACTTTTTTCCCGATGAGAGAATCGGGGGAATAATGCTGTGCCACTCCGGCTATGATGGTTCTTTTGTCATCACCGCTGTCGACTTCTAATTCTAAAAGCTTATCAGAGCCCTTGATCGGCTGAGCATCGAGCACCTGTGCAATGCGTAAATCAATCCTGGAAAATTCCCTGATATCAATTAATGCTTCTTCAGACACGGATGGTTCCTCACTTTCATCACCGAGAATGATTTCTTTTTCCAGACGGGGAAAGAGAATACCGATATCGGTAATGGTTTCACCGTCGGTCAGACAGTTCAATGATGTAACTGCTGAAAGCGGCCAGTTCATATGCGAGTTGAGCGCATTGATGATTTTTGGGGAGATTGTGATACAGATGGGCGAGAGGAGTATGCCGATACTGTGAATCGCTTCGAGAAGATTTCTCAGTACCGACGAGAGGAGTTCCTTTTTTCCCTTTGCGAGCTCCCAGGGCTTGAAGTCGTCGATATATTTGTTACAGTATCTTATGAATTCCCAAAATTTTTCAATTCCCACATTGAACTGAAACGACTGTATGCTTGTTTTGTATTCTTCAACCGCTGTTGTCAGACGGGCCGTCATTTCATCGCGGTTTGCAGGGCTGTCGGAATTGAATGGAGGAATAGCTCCATCGAAGTATTTGCTTACCATCGTGAAGGTTCGCTTGATGAGGTTTCCGAGGTCGTTCGCGAGATCGTAATTTATGCGGTTGACAATTGCCTCTTCTGAGAATTTCGCATCGAGCCCGAAGGTCATCTCTCTCAGAAAGAAATATCGTATCTGATCATTGCCGTATTTTTCAACGAGTTCCTTTGGGCGGACCACATTCCCGAGGCTCTTCGACATTTTTGATTCTTCCATGGTCCAGTAGCCGTGCACATTGAGCTTTTGAAATGGCTCGATACCGGCGGCCCGCAGCATGGTTGGCCAGAAGATGCCGTGCGGCTTCACAATATCTTTTGCAATGAGGTGATGAACGACGGGCCAGTATTTTTTGAATTTCTCATCGTCCGGATATCCGACGGCACTGATGTAATTAAGAAGGGCATCAAACCAGACGTAGGTAACATAGTTGCTGTCGAAAGGTAACGGGATTCCCCAGTTGAGTCGGGAGATAGGCCGTGATATACACAGATCCTCAAGTATATCATTCTCCAGGAGAGAGAGTACCTCATTCTTGTATCTCTCCGGTCTGATGAAATCCGGATTGTCTTTGATATGTTGCACCAACCAGCTCTGGTATTTGCTCATTTTAAAGAAGTAGTTCTGCTCTTCAATCCACTCAAGAGTTCTGTTGTGATCGGGACATTTCCCATCCACCATCTCTTTTTCAGTGAAAAACCGCTCACATCCGGTGCAGTAAAATCCACCGTAGCTGCCGAAGTATATATCCCCGCCGTCATAAACATTCTGGAGGACAAGCTGCACGACTTTTCGATGTCTCTCTTCGGTCGTTCTGATGAAGTCGTCATTGGAGATGCCGAGTTGGCTCCATGTTTCTTTGAATATTGCGCTGATCCTGTCCGCATAATCATTGGGGGTGAATCCCCGCTCAGTTGCCGCCTTGAGCACGTTCTCGCCATGCTCGTCGGTTCCTGTCAGGAAGAAGGCATCGTAACCGAGCATTTCATGGAATCGCTTCAGAAAATCTGCAAGAATGGTAGTATATGCATGGCCAATATGGGGTTCTGCATTGACATAGTATATCGGTGTTGTAACGTAAAATCGCTTTTCCATTCGGAACCTCGGAAACTAATCGGTTTAGAAGTGCAGGTGGAGAAGGGCTCCTTTCGCCTGAATGATTAATCGACATGTGCGCGGATTAATCATCTATCTCCTCGTCTGTTTCATGTTCAAAACTCTTCGTGATCATTGCGAGGGCATGTTCGGTAAGTGAATAGGTATTGTTCTTGTTGATAAGGTCTTTACTTGAAACGGTAATGGTGAACTGCCCGTGTCTGATTCGAGTGAGCTGCTTGAGGGTGTCAACTGAGTCTACCGCAAAGATTTTATTGCCAACCGGAATTTCGGCATTCATGGGGGGGAGCTCTTTATTTAACTGATAGTATACATCGTATTCATAACTGAGACAACAGAGAAGCCTGCCGCACATGCCCGATATCTTCAGTGAATTCAGGTTGAGGTTCTGCTCCTTTGCCATCTTTATCGAGACAGGGTCGAATTCTTCTTTCAGGCTGACACAGCAGAGTTCTCGACCACAGGGGCCGTAACCGCCGATTATCCTCGACTCGTCGCGGACACCGATTTGTCTCATCTCAATTCTCGTCCTGAAAACAGAAGCGAGATCTCGTACCAGCTCTCTGAAATCAATCCTGTTCTCTGAGATGAAGTAAAAGATTATCTTGGTTTTATCGAAAAGGCATTTCACCGATACTAATTTCATATTGAGATTTTTTGCCTGGGCTTTTTCTCTGCATACCTTGAAGGCGCGCTCCTCAAGGGATTCAATGCCGGGGAGCTTTTTTAAATCATCTTCGTTCGTTTTGCGCAGTAACCGACCCTGAACCTCGTGATTCTTTTTCTTGATATGACTCGGACAATTTGTAATGCGCCCGATGTCAATGCCATGCTCGGTTTCTGCGAGACAAAGGGTGTTTCTTTTAACAAAGAGATTATTGGTATCGACATAGCATGTCTGATAGCTGTTTCGTAATCGTATTGCTGTTATCTCCATTGCTCTTTCCTTTGGCGGTTTACCCTGGTGTTTGATTCAGAAGATGGAGTTCGCCCACGTGGTGTCCGTGGAGCGCATAGAGCATACCTTTTAGAGAATTTCTGAGATTGAGATTATAAGTACGCCCCTTTTTCAGTGCAAGAAATATTTTGATAATTGCAGCCGCCATTTGAACATTATCGAAATAAATACCTTTTAAGAACCGTTCGAAGTGTGTTTCCCCCTTTATGGAGTTGTGCGGTGGATGACCGTGAATCAAAAGACGTATATTCAGGCGGTAGAGGTTAATGGCTGTATCGATGAGCTGGTCAGAATTGCGGGATTTCTGTACGGCTGACAGCTGAAGAGCTTTTTCCCCGGTGCCCCGGATGAATGATGATATTTCTTCACAGAGCTGCAGAATATCGTCGAGCAATTCGGTATTTGTGAGCGCACGTGCCAGAGAAGCCGATCCTCCGGAAATCTGAGACAGGAATTTCGGCTCATCTTGTGCGGGCTCCTTTTCCATGAGTATACGGCAGAGCGTTTCCTCAGGCAGGGGGAGAAACTTAATCTCAAAACATCTCGACAGTATAGTTGGGAGTATTGCGCTTCGATTTGAGGTGATGAGAATAATGTGAGTATTTGCAGCAGGCTCTTCGATGGTCTTCAAGAGAGCGTTTTGCCCTTCCGGGGTAGCGTGATCAATACCGTCAATGAGTGCAGCATAGGTTCCCGATACTGATTTTCTCGTAAGCCGTTCGGTAAACCATCGAATAGTGCCGTATTCATTTTTCCCCTCTGTACCGATTGGGATGGAGCCCCTCTCGTTCGGCTGAATCCTGATAAAATCAGGAAAGGAGCCGGCCATTATCTGTTTGCAGGCCTGGCAGGCGAGACAGGGAGGGTTGTTGCCGGTGCAAAACAGGGCGGTGAGGAATGACTCAGCGATTCTTCTTTTCCCAATGCCGTCAATTCCTGAAAAGAGCATTGCCTGTGGAACAGCGCCCTTCTCGAGCAAAAGAGCGAGCCTCTGGATCTGGGACTGATGTCCTTTTATTCCTTGAAGGTGCAACATGGAAGAATGCTCTGTAATGAAAGAATACCGGTGAGCAGGATTCGAGAGTTACTGTAATAAGTCAAGAATAAGTCCCCGTATCTCCTCAATTTCTTTTAGCAGGTTGAATGCTTTGTTGCGATTGCCCGTTATGTATTTCGAGATATTTAATAGTCTCAGATTGATATCCTTGACGATTATGAAATCCGCCCTGTCCTTTCGTAAACGCTTAAGTTCTTTTGTCTGAAAACCCTCTTCGAGAATTAGTTTGAGAACTTTCTGCACAATTGCCTTATATCGATTGAGCTCGTAATCATTCTGTTTCAGCAGGAAGTTTTTCTCCTGGTTTTTGAGCTCCTCCATCAGCTCTTCGAGGTTTCCCTGAAATTCAAAAGAGATCCTTCTCTGCAGAGTTGCGGTAAAGGATTTCCCCTTCTGTTGTACGGAAGAAGCTCGTTTTTTCTGCTTTATCTCCTTCTTTTCGTCTTTTTTTGGAGCTGTTGGAGTTAGCTCTATCATACGTGAACTCCGAAAAAGCAATTATTACCGCGATATGCAGCTGAGCAGATTACAGGATGAGAATCTGATTTTCTCCTCAATTGTATCGATACATGTTTTAGATGATGGGGTTCCATTTTCTGAAATACGGCGTGTTTCTGTCGTTATCGCCTGAAGGGGCAAAGCCCCTCTCACTGTTCGTGTCCCTTATTGATAATGCAATTCCCCTCAAAGGTTACTCCCTCTTCCATAATAAGGCTTGGTGTAATGATGTTCCCAATGATGTGACCGGACGTGAGCAAAATTACCCGTTCATCGGCAAAGATATTTCCTCGAACCGTGCCGCCAATGACCACGACACGAGCCCGGATGTCAGTTGTGGCTTCACCGGTTTTCCCAATCAGAACTTTGCCATCTGTTTCAATGGTTCCTTTGAATTTGCCATCAATACGCAAGAGGCCGTTTATCTTGAATTCACCCTTAAATTCAGACCCTTCGCCAATGATACTGTTAACGATACTCTCTTCGATCTGTTTTAGTGCCCGTGCCATCTGTTTCTTTCATTCGTATTGTGATACTGTCATGCATTCATGATCGGTTGTTGTTCCCTGTAGCCATAATTATTATTTTTATACACTTTTCAAGAAAGTTTTTACTATTTACCTAATATCTTTACGGTTGAGATGTTGTGATAGAAAAAGTAATTTGATATTCTTCGTTCATAACAGTTTGCGATTCGGAACAGCATATTCACCTGTTTTCATCAAAATGGATATATAATCACGTTTTGTGTGGAGTTGTGAAATACCGATTTATCAATCGGGTAAAATTTATGATTTGAAAAATTTGTGAAAAAAAAGGTTGCAAAAATTTCTGAAATATTTAACATAATCCCAAGGGAGATGTACGCGCTCATGGAGGGTGTAATGAGAAAATCCGTATTAAAGCTCCTGAAATATGGATGGCCC
>Ga0180431_10002195_pt1 | contig 26454 bp, 18 predicted proteins | sample SS_ome_11_FD_132459 | JGI IMG/M metagenome (GOLD analysis project Ga0180431, IMG submission 132459) | Hypersaline lake sediment archaeal communities from the Salton Sea, California, USA - SS_1_MS_1 metaG | ecosystem: Environmental > Aquatic > Non-marine Saline and Alkaline > Hypersaline >... | reverse complement strand
GGCGGATCACCTCAAAGGCGAAGTCGGCGCCTGGCGCTATCTTACTGAGGGGACTGATAACGACAAAGATGAGCGATGGAATGAGGACGGCCCCGGCGGAGTCAACTTCAATCGCAACTTTCCGCACGATTTCAAGTTCTTTGGCGCCAATGCCGGTTTGCATCCGGTCAGTGAAGCTGAGACGCGAGCGATTGCCGACTTTGTCATTGAGCACCCGAATATCGGCATCGTCATGACCTACGGCGATGCGGACAATCTCTCGAAGACTCCCAAAGGCGCCCGCCCGGCTGGTCGGCGAAAGCCGATGACTGCAATTGATGAGGGCGACGTGGGCTACTATCGAGCAATGGGTGATATCTACCGCGAAGCGCTGGGATTGGATAAGGAGCTTGAGGGTGCCGCCGCGAGCGGTTCATTCAGCGATTGGATGTACTATCACCGGGGCCGGCTCTCGCTGGCCGCCCGAGCCTGGAGCCCCGCTGTTGCCGGCGAGATGTCTAAACCTGCCGAGAAAGAAGAGGAGCAGAACTCCGAATCCGACAAGAAAAGAAAGGATCGGGGTGATGGCGATAGGCGCAATGAGAGGCAGCGCAGGCAGTTGAAGTGGTTCGACGAGAATGCGCCGAAGGCCTTTGTCAAGTGGCGATCAGTCGAGCATCCTGATTTTCCAGACCAAAGGGTGGAGGTCGGTGGATATGTACCTTTCGCCCTGACCAATCCTCCGGCTTCGATGGTCGAGCAAATCACAGCCAAACATGCAAACTTCCTGACGACAGTGGCAAAGAAACTGCCGCGCATAGGCATACGACAAGTCAAAGCTCGACATCTGGGCCGATCCGTGTATGAGGTCAGGATTGAGGTTGAGAATACGGGATTCCTGCCCACTTCACTGGCCCAGGGTCGAACGACGCGAGAGGTTTTTCCAACCCGCCTGCTCGTGGATTTGGAGGACAGATACTTTCTCTCCGGAGCCAGATTCACGCCTTTGCCGGCGATCCGGGGAAGCGGCGGAATGGTTGAGGCGCGCTACACAATCCAGGCGCCGGATCGCAGGAAGATCGGCTTCGAGGTCGTCTCGACGTTAGCCGGGCGGGTCGGGGGCGCCATCGAGCTGCCGGATGCTAAGTGAATCAGCACGCTGAAAATGTTCATGATATCAGGGATCTTTCTTATGAAGCACCGAATCATATCCAGGCGAAACATCGCAGTCTTATTCTTTTCTTGTGCCCTTGTCGCTTTTGGGCAAGCGAGCCCGGGCAAAGCCGGCAGGCGCAAACCGAAGCCGGACAATCCCGCTACGTATTCCTTTCCCGCCCTGGGGATATCCGCCGAGCGCAAAGTCGAGGTGGCCTGGAACCGGTTTTACGATCACGCAGGGCTCTCGGCCATTCTTTCACGGCTTCAGAAAGGATTCCCCGAGTTGACCAGGCTCTATTCTATCGGCAAGTCGAGCCAGGGCAGGGATATTTGGTGTCTGGAAGTGACGGCACGCAACGTGGGTGACCCTGACCGCAAACCCGGGATGTATATTGACGGCAACATTCACGGCAACGAAATTCAGACAAGCGAGACGGTTGCCTACACTGCATGGTATCTTTGCCATCAATACGGCCGGCTCGACAAAGTGACATCGCTGCTCGACGAGCGCGTCTTCTACCTGCTGCCGACAATCAATCCCGACGGCCGCGACTCATGGCTTCATCGCGGCGGTTCCGCCCGGTCTGGCATGGAGCCGACGGACGACGACGGCGATGGGCTTGCCGATGAAGACGACAGCGAGGACCTCAACGGCGACGGTCTTATCACGATGATGCGCATCAAAGATCCGCACGGACGCTACAAGCCGCATCCCGATTATCCCGAGTACCTGATGATCAGGGTCAAGCCCGATGAACGGGGAGAGTACAGCTTCCTTGGCTCCGAGGGGATCGACAATGACGGCGACGGCCGAATAAATGAGGATCGTCGGGGCGGCTACGATATGAATCGCAACTGGGGATACGAGTGGCAGCCGAACTACATCCAGCGCGGAGCCGGGAATTATCCGTTCTCGCAGCCGGAGACTCGTGCGGTGTCGGCGTTTGTTATGGCCCATCCCAACATCGCAGCGGCACAGTGTTACCATAATGCAGGCGGTATGATCCTGCGCGGCCCGGCCCGAGAGGGAGGCGCGATGCACAGCCGGGACGAAAGGGTCTTGATTGTCATCACCGAGCGAGGAGAGAAAATGCTGCCCTTTTACCGTTCTATCGTCATCTGGGATGGACTCGGTACGAGCTGGGGAAGCTCACTGGACTGGCTCTACGGCGGGCGGGGTATTCTCTCGTTCGCGAATGAGTTGTGGACATCCAGGAACCTATACAAGACGCTGAGTTCGCCCTCGGATGAGCAGAAGGCGGAGTTTATGCAGCACGTGCTGATGGGCGAAGGAGTTGTACCCTGGAGAGAGCATGAGCATCCGACTTACGGAACGATTGAGATCGGTGGCGAGAGGAAAGAATGGGGGCGCTTACCGCCTTCGTTCTTGCTCGAGGAAGAGCTGCATCGCAACATGGCATTCACGTTGTACCACGCCGAAATGATGCCGCTTATCGAGATCAGCGATATTACGACAGAAAAACTTGGCGAAAGTCTGTACAAGATTTGGGTCACCATCGAAAACCGGCGATTGATCCCAACCAGAACCGGTCAGGACGTGGCGCACCACATCAACTCGCCGGATATCGTTTCCATCGAAGGCGACAACCTTCGCGTACTATCGGCCGGCCGGGTGACGGACCGATTCTTCAAGCAGGTCCGGGCCGTCGAGCGTCGTCCCGAACGCGTGGAACTGGACACCATCGAAGGGATGAGTGCGGCCCGCGTACAATTCATCGTCGAAGGAAAAGGCCAATTCACCGTCACTGTGGATTCCACAAAAGCCGGCCTGCTGGAGAAAAGTGAGTTCCTGCCATGACCGCCACAACTTGCCCACGCGCCCCCGGCAGCTCCTCTTTTTTGACTCCGTTCATTGAATCCGTTTCCGGAGAATCGACACCTGCATTTCGAGCCGGCAGACCTTGTCGTTCAGAAAGAGGATTTCCTTGTCTTTGGCGCCAGCGTCTATGACGGCGAGGCGTTTGAGGCTTTGGTTGCAGCCGAGCGAAGCCGCGCTGGGTTGACTCGTGGTTAAACTAAAACCGTCGGCTCTTACGGTGGGTAATCATGCCCGCGGATGCCCCTTACCGTCAGGTTCGCATCCGGGAATCCGTCGTTCGCGGGGCGGATTTGTATTGTTTTTAGGATTGTTGTGTGGCCGTCGGCGAAGAGATAGTTGCGGGAGCCTTGCCAGCACCACCAGCCGGCGTCTTCGTCTATCGGGAAATGGTTGCTGAGCCACTCACCCATTAGAATTTTTCCCGACGGCTTTGCGACGTTCAGACTCCGCTGGGCTATCGACGGCCGGGGATTGGTGTACGTATCAGCCGGGCTGTTCATGTCGGCGATCTGCTCGGGGCTGTGATAAAAGGCCAGCGAATATGAGTAGCTTGTGCTTTCATACTTCTGCCTGGCTACGCGGTCTTCCGGACACAATAGGACAGACGGATTATTCGGATCGCTATTGCCGCCTAAGTACGGCTCGACAAAGCTCCGCCAGCCGCGGCCCATCCAGAGCCAATAGCCCGCCGGCAGCGGATCCTGCGCGCATGGATACGTGTTGTCGTGCGAGTAAAGATACAGGTCTACCGCCAGATTGATCTGCTTGAGGTTGTGCGCACATACCAGCCGTTTCGCACTTGTTCGCGCCCGTCTCAGCAACGGCACGAGAACCGACATCAGCAGCACAATGATCGCGATAACAACAAGAAGCTCAACCAACATAAATCCGCCCCGCTCGTATTTCTTACCACGAACACTACTCGACACCGATTCACCCAGATCTTCGACAGATCCGGGCTCCAGCTCGCAAATAGACTCACTATCTGCGATCTGCAACGCGATATATTTCAGCCGCTGTTGTGTCATGACTTGTCTCGGTCTTCAACATATGCGTACTTCTAAATATTTTCCACCGAAAAAGCAAGTATCTTCCCGCCGCTGATACTGAACGATCTACAGAATCTCTTCGTATGAAAAACCCGAAAATAACGCGATTAAAGACAAATCAGACACTTTCGCCATATTCAAGCGGGAGAATCTTTTACGATTTTTTGCCTTTCGCGTTTTCTGCATTATACTTTATATGTAGGAGTGCATCGCAAGACAACTTTGGGGCAAAAATGGGGATGCTAAGCATGGTTGAAATTGGGAACACAGCAGGTATAGCTTATGCCGGGCCTGTCATCGGTGCGAAAAATGGCCAGATTCCAAATTCAACAAAGGCGGCAGCTTCAGGAAAAGTCGCGTATGACGACCGGGCCGCGGCAGTAATTCAAAATGCTTTTCGCTTAGAGCTTTCCCAGTTTGTCACCGAGCAGTTCCCGGACTCTAACCAAATCTTTAGAGAAGCGCAGGCGAGTCTGAATTCGAGCAAGTTTTCGATGGTAAAGCTTCAACGAGAATTCATTGAAGCACTGAGAGCCCAGGCGAACGTGGAGCCCAACAGAGCCTTTCAGTTGCTCAAGCCCTTCACAATGTAGAATAGCGATTACAACATAATCCGGAGAATGGCTTGTTCTGTAGCCGTTCTGAAATATAGAATTGTCGGCAACACTCACTCTTTCCCACATCCCACATCCCAGCTCCACGGCAACGAGTTCCCGCCATGGCTTGACATACCCTGCCGGATCATGGTAACGTAAGACAAACCAGTGCAGTTGCAAAACGAGATGTCTTTCTGTTACTGAGGAGACCGGCATGAAATTCTTCAGAATATTGGTTCTTCTAACTACGCTAAGCCTTATAGGGGAAAGTGTGTCCGAGGCGACAGTTCCGTTTGCCGATCCGGTTGATATTGCACGGGGCGGCCTTAAAGGTGTCAGCTCACTCGATGCGAAAGATATCGACGGCGACGGGCTTATCGACATTGCGGTAATCGAGGGAGGAAAGCATGCCAGCGGAAAGGCTTTTGCCTGGTTCAAAGCGCCTGTCGATTCTCAGGGCACATGGGAGCGGCATGAATTCAATGATGCAGCCCCGCTGAAGTCGTTTCTCGGCTCGGCAAAGCTCGCCGATTTCGACAATGACGGCGACAACGATCTGGTGGTTAGTTCTGATAATCACTCAGGGGAAACAAAAGATGCCGATATACTCGTTTTTGAAAATCCTCTGCCTGATGGTGATGTTTCCCGTCCGTGGAGGTTAACGTATGTCGCCAGGGGACTGCCGTATCATCATATCAACGACATGGAAGTTGCAGATATGGATAATGACGGTAAAATCGACGTTGTTGTCAGAAGTCTCGAACCGAATCAAATCCACATCTTTTTCCAGAATAGCATGTCGTCCTGGACTAAGAAATCAATTCCATCCGATTTGAGCAGATCGGAAGGGCTGGGGATCGGGAAATTGAATTCCGATGATCTGCCGGATATCACGTTCACAGGTTTCCTGCTCAGAGCACCGAAACGGCCCCGCTCACAAAAATATACAAAAATCCCCGTTGATCCCGGCTATTACAAGGTAAACCAAAACACCAAAGAGGCGATTGGGGATATTGACGGCGACGGTCTGCTCGATATCGTAATTTCTCCTGCCGAGGCTTACCGAGGCGGAAAAGATCATGATCTGGCGTGGTACCGAAATCCGGGAGGAGATTTGACCGGAACCTGGAAAAAGTCGGTCGTTCTTGCCGCAACGAACAATATCCATACCGTTAAGCTCGCTCTCGTCAATGATGATGACAAACTGGATATTGTAACTGGTGTTGCGTGGGGAAAGATGTCTGTAACGGTGTTCTACAACAGTGGAAACGGCAAGTTTGAATCGCGGCAGACGGTAAGCTCAGGAAAAGGATTGTATTCAGGTGTTGTCGTTGATATCGGCAACGATGGCGATATGGATATCATCGGGCAGGACACCTACGCTAAAGACTCCAAGCCTTATCTGTATGAATCCCTGCTCAAAGACAAAAACTGAGCACGAGGAAAATGCAAAGCTCCTTCGGTCTATCATGCCGTTACCAAACACCGAGTTTATGCCTTTCCTTTGTAGAGAAACCTGCAAATGAGTTGATTGCTTCGGTTTTGTCCGATAGGCTGTTGATAATCAGAGGTTAAACAGACGGACCTACGGGGACTTGGTAGAAAGGTGGGACAGTATAATGCGATCGAAACTTGCGAAACAATCCGGCGGGGATGGGCGGGTCAAAATAAGCCCATGTCTTTTGGGGCTGATGCTGGTCTTCTTTGCGGCTGCCATCTCCGGCTGTGCCCACGAACAGGCTTACAAGCGAGGGACCAAGCTGTCACGCCAGGGTCAGTACGACAAAGCCATCGCCGAACTCAAAGAGGCAATCGAACTGGCCGAAGAAGCCGGCAAGCTCGACGCGGCCCGGAAGTATCGCGAGAAGCTGGCCGAGGTGAAGTCCGAGGCGGGCCGGTTCTACTATCGCAAGGCCGAGGAACGATTCGCACAGGCGGACCTCGGTGCGGCACGAGACTACATTGCGCGCAGCATCGGCTACAGCCCGCAGGATCAGACGTATCTTGCGTTTCGCGATCGCGTGCTCGAAGCCATCGAGGACGCCGGCAGATTGCGGACCGAAGCGCTTTCACTGGCCGGGCAAAGGCAGTGGAGCGAAGCGGTAGCACGCATGAACGAGGCGCTGAGGATTTACAGGACGATGCCCGGCGGAAGTACCGATCTGAGGCAGATCAAGGACCGGGCGTACAACTATTACCTGGCGAGAGCGGAGGATCTGCTGGGCCGGAACAAACTCGCAGAAGCCGAGGCTGAGGCTCGATCGGCGCTTGTTTATCGTGACTCGGGGCGCGAGGCTAAGACGGTGCTGCAAACGGCGTCGGATCGGCGCGAGGCGATGGACCTGATCGCGCGGGGACGCTCGCTGCTTGAACAGAGAAATCCGGAGGAAGCATTGAAGTTACTGGAGCGGGCGCAGCGCCTGTACAGCTCGCACGCCGAACTGCCGGGTTTGCTGGGACAGGCGCGGCGTGCCGTGTGCGATAAGTGGATCGGCCAGGGACGAACGGCGATAGATGCCCGCGATTACGCCGGGGCGCTGCGGCTGTTTCAAAAAAGCGATGGCTTGCTGAGAGGGTACGGCGGCACGGGCGGTCTGATCGCGGATGCGAAATTGCGATTAGCCGGCGTTCACGTGGGCGCCGCGCAGAGGTATCTTAGCGATGGAATGCCGGGAGCCGGCGTGCTGCATGCCGTAGCGGCTTTGGGTTATCGCCCGGGCGATGCCGCGGCGCTGCGGCTGCTGCGGCAGAGCGAAATGCGGACGCGCGAGGAGGTGCGCTATACGATGGCTTTCGCCGGGATCAAGGCGATGCCGAGGGACCACGTTTTAGCCGAGATGTTAGGCTCGGCGGTGGTCGAGCACATGGCGCGCATGAGGCGGGCGGGTATCGTGCTGGTAGAGCGGACCGATCTGCAGACGATTCTCGACGAGCGGGACCTGAGCAGGTTCAAGCCTATCGGCCCGACGGCGGATAAGTTGCACGGGGTCGATGCGCTGATCATGGGGCGGATTATCGACAGCCGGATCATCGAAGAGACAAAGCAAACCGGGCACGGCCACTCGATTTATCAGGACGGCTACAGGCCGGAGCCGAATCCGGATCACATAGCGGCCGCGGCGGCGGTCGATGCGGCGATAGAAAGGCTTAAGAGGGCGCAGGACAGGCTGTCGGACGCCAAGGCGCACCTGGCAAGGTACGACCACGTGCATCCGGACGATGCCGAGGCGATGGCGAGAAAGCGAAAAGCGCGGGCGGACGTCGCCGAGGCCAGACAAAGGCTGGAGAACGCCGCGATGAAGTTGGGCATTGCCCAGGTGCGACTGGCGGCGACGCCGCGAGACGTGATGGTGCCGAACATGATCGAGCACAAATATCCGGTCCACACCGTCACCAGGACGGCGAGAATCGGCTGCATGATAAAGATGCTGGACACCGCCACGGGCGAGCTGATCCTGGCCGAGACCGTGGACGGCAGGTATGGGCTTTCCGACGAGGTGGTGGCCGCGGACCCGCCGCGAAACGTACCGGCTGATCCGCTCGAGCTGCCGGACGACCTGACGCTTATCGAGGGAGCGGCGGCCGAGGCGATCATGAAGCTCAAGCACTCGCTCAGCACGGCCGCACGGAAACACGGCAATCGCTTCCTCGTGCAAATGCGCGGCGCCGAGACAAGCGGCGACATGGTCAGAGCGGCGGATAATTGCGTGAAATATCTGTTTGCGCGGCCCGTGCGGCACGACCAGACCGACAGGATGATGCGATTCCTGCGAAAATACCTCGGCAACGAGGACGGGCTTGTCGACATACGCGGGCTCCTGCGAACGCACGGCCGGCTGCTGCTCGATCCGGCGAAGTTTCCCGCACAGATGGACGAGAGAAACGGAGAAGTAATCATCCGTCGGTTCCACAACAGACCATCCAGAGACGTCAGGTGCCCCTGCACGCTAATATCAATCGACGGCCAGAGCGTCCGCACCATAGCCGAAGTCCAAATGCTAATGACCCACTACGGCGGAGGCGACCAGGTAAGCATAACAGCCCTAACCCGAGCCCAGTATATAACTACAGACCTGCAACTGCGCACGCAGTAATCCGACCATTTGTTGCTCATTGAGAGAGATGTAAAGACCGGGTGATGCCAATCAGTCGGGGCGCAAAGTTAGTTGGCTTCTTCATAAGGCCCGAGGAAACGTTCGCCGTTGAAGTGGATTAAGTGCGTTGGCGACTCGGCAATCCAGACTTCTGTTTCCCATGAAATATCGTCGAGATATCTCAACAACGTCCGACGATCGAGAAAGGCTGTCACATATACAAGCCCGGCATGCGATCCCACAAACAGTTGCTTCAATTCTTGCCTTCGCTTGGGATTAACCGGCCCGTGGCTGGTGACCGCCTCGATAAGAACAAGCCAGTTTTTCTCCGTGTAGTGAACTACGACATCGGGCATTTTTCCGTGTTTTTCGATCTTCACACCCAACGCCGAAAGCGTCTCGTAATCATAATATGCCCACTTTTTCTGAGTATCCCCTACATAGATAACATTTGCTCCGGGTGTGAAAAGCGGACAGAAATCGTCGATGATCTTTTTGACCAGTACATTCTGCCCTCCCGGCGAGAGGCTAATTTGTTCTCCGCTCTTGAGTATTAGCGGAATACGACGCATCTGGCGCTCTCGAGCATAAAGCCGCTTGAGCATTTCGACTGACCTTAGATACTCCTGCAATCGGCCTTTCCAAGACGGCTTTCCAAATTCACGTAACAGCTTTAGCGCAGACGTTTCGATTTGGTAGACTGCTTTAGGGCTGTTTGTTGGCCGCGATGGTTGATCGGGATTTGACAAAACAAGTGCAGCTTGTACAAACTGATGGACGGTCTGTCGGCGAACCGTCTCGCGTGTGTTAGGTTTGTACTGTTTTCCGTAATGGGCGGCGAAAAACTCCATCATAGGCGTAATACCCATTAATGGGTCGCTCGCATTCTCCCAACAATCCTCGGGCTTGAGATTCAGAAGTGAAAGAAGTGTTAAGGCTGAACGTTCGTTAAGTTGTTGTCGCGGGAATCCGAGCGCATCCAAAGCCTGCAACGCTTCTGCAATCTTTCGCTCGGCTTTCTTCGTTTTCGCCTTCTTAGTCATCGCTCTCGCATTCTCTTTCAAGTATTCCGTCCACCGCTTCCTGCTCAGGAATGCGATCCTTAATATAGGCCCCGAGCCGGATAAGTTGCTCGCGCGTGGGATAACGCATTTTGCGTAGATCCGTGGCATTAACTTGAGTGTGTCCGCTGAAAAGCCGGAAATATCGGTCGAACAAAGTAGAATTCAAGTATAGTGCTAAGCCTCGCGCCAGATTGGACGGTAATCCCTTACCTCCTGCATGGAAATAGTTCAGGTGATTCTCGAAACCAATTTCAGACGTCTTGATCCGTTGCGGATCATAAATCGCCGCCACTACTCTCCGTCGTTCCTCCTTGGAAGAGAAGCGTTTTGTCAGCACGTAGTATCCTCTTGGTACCATCAGATCGCGTGTCTGGTCCAACGACAGGATTGCGTTTGGTTTCTTATCCGATTCTACCGGCCAGCGAATGAATCCGTACTCAAAATTACGCGGATGCACCAACGGTGCCGTCCCTGTCTCAGGCTGGAGTCGAAGATGCTCACGCGAACGAAAATCCACAACGCGTCCCGTCGAAGCCTCTATCCCCAACTCATCGAGCGGCGTTCTAAACCGCTGCATCCTGCACATCGTGTCTTCATCATCCTCATTCAGTATCAGATGAATGAAAGCATCTCTGTCGTTCGGCAATACAATGTGTTCATAGGGCATATGGCGGACGCTGACATTGTGGAAATCAGATCCTTCCGACGACGAGATGGCCACATTTTGGGATTTGCGTCCATTTCGAAGAGCATGAAAGATCACATTCTCCTGAAGGACGTCATCATCACCGAATGCTTTCTTACGTGACTCGAAGACATGAATATGCTTCACCGCCATCATGTTTAGCAGAGCAAGGCGAAATCGCCTAAAATAAGGTCCATTGCAAAAACTGCGAGGCGTGATCGCTACTAATTCGCCGCCCGGCTCTAACATCCTTGCGGCTAACCATACGAACCCCGCATAGAGGTTCGACACTTCCATCCCTGCCGAGTCCAGCAGCTTACGCGTTTTTGATTGCGCATTTATCTTCTTATATGGCGGGTTAAGAATCGCATGAGTAAAGCGTTTGGCATCCCCGGCAAACAATCCATTCTCCGCCAGATCTACGCAGCCAGCTATAAAGTCCTCGCATCGGGTCTCTGCAGCAAAAGCTATGTTTGCTTCCGCACAGACAGCCTCACAGCGGGCCAGCGCATCCTCTAAGTAGGGCAAGACCAGCTCATCGTTTTCAAATGCTGTTACCTCAATCGACCGTAAATTGCCTTTCTTTTCGATGAGAGTTTCTACAATCGCCGCCGTCAAAACGCCGGCTCCTGCCCCTGCATCCAGAATTCTCGCATCCTTGACGTCTCGCCGGAACAGACCCGCCATAAAATGCGCAATTGGGGCTGGGGTAAGAAACTGTCCTATCCTGGATCTTTCCCCTCTTTGATGCTTCTTGTTGATTCTGTGCCGAACGTGATCGAGATGACCTGTAATCTCATTAGCCACTGTTCGGACTGTCTGCTTCATCTATCTTCTCTATTCTGCCCTGAGATATCTCTGCAATACCCATGTTTGAAGAACATATTGATCGAATATACATATTCGAGTGTAAATGAGTACGGAGAGGATGTCAACTCGAAATCAACGGCGAGGGTAATACCTCTGAGGCCTCGAGTAATGGAAACACACAGACAAGTGCAACACAACACTAACGGTAGGTACGTCTTCCGCGAAGCCGTTGGCTTAGGTCAGACTTCCTTAGTTATCCCCGGCTGCGGAGGGGGGTAGATGCCGTCGGGGCCGGCGTGGATCGGGGCGGGCGTATCGAAGGTCATGCCGTCAATGTCTTCGATGAACTGGAACTTGGAGTTCAGCGTTTGGTCCCAGGTGACCAATTGGCCTGTATGGGTGGCCGCACGTCCCATTAATGCGGCTACCTCCGCCTGGCCGGCCCTTGTCGCCTCGTTGTGCGGCTTATCCTGCCGGATCGCGTCCAGCAGCAACTGCCACTCGGCACGGTACGGGCTCGGGTCCCTGTCGGGATACTGCCACACCAATTCGCCGGGGACCATGTTGTGGCTCTTGTAGATTTTGCACATGGGGGCTCTCAGGCTGGCCATGATTACCGCCGAGCCTTTCGAGCCGTGCGCGTAGTCTGAGTATGTTTCCCAGCAGCCCGTCATGTGCCGCGAGAAGGCGAATAGTTTCGTGCCGTCGGCGAAGGTGTATTCGACCGTATAGTGGTCGAACTGGCTGCCGGCCTTCTCGAAGCAGCGGCCGCCGAATCCCTGCGCCGAGACCGGCCACGCGTCTTTGGCCCAGCAGGCCACGTCGATGTTGTGACAGTGCCAGTCGATGAAGAAGCCGGATGAGACCCATGTGAAACTGTTCGGATGCTGAAGCTGGAACTTCAGCTCGTTGGCACCGGCGGGCAGTGGTGGGCAAACAACCGGCCCGTGCACGCGATAGATTCGCATTGTGTGGACGTCGCCAATTTGCCCGTCGTGGATGCGCCGAATCACCTGCTTGCGTGCATCTGAATGGCGCCACATGAAACCGACGCCGACTTTGAGGCCCTTGCGCTGGGATTCCTCGGCGGTCTTGAGCCACCTTCGGACGGCGGGGCCATCGGTGGCGAATGATTTTTCGGCGAAGACATTCAGGCCCTTTTTGACGGCATGCTCGAAGTGCATCGGACGAAACGCGGCGTGCGTTGTCAGCAACACAACGTCGCCCGGCGACAGACAAGCCATCGCCTTCTTATAGGCGTCGAAGCCAATGAAGCGGCGCTCCGGCGGCACGTCGATCTTATCCTTGAAGCCCTTTGTCAGATTGTCAAGGCTGCTTTGAAGCCTCTTCTCGAAGAGGTCTGCCATCGCGCAGAGCTTAACGGGGCCGCCCTTTGCCGAAAGCGCATCGACAACGGCACCGGTCCCCCGGCCGCCACAGCCCACCAGGGCCAGTTTGATAGTCGAATTCCCCGCGGCATAACTTCGCCGCCCAATCAGACCGGTCAATGCCGAAGCGGCAACAAAATGCCCCGATGATTTCAAAAAATGACGGCGCGATTTCGCAGCCGCGCCCGTGTTGGTCGTTGATCCGCTCATTGCAAGCTCTCCTTGAATTCGATCCTTTCTTCTTTGCTCGAACATCGAACTAACATACCACCATCTCCGGCGATTTCAAGGATTTCTGCCTGTTCGACTCATGGGCAAAGCCTGCCCCGTGAGGGCGACTATCGAAAAAACCTTTAGAAAATTCCCAAAAAAACCGTCTACATTTTGCTCTGCTAAACGCCTTTATCTATAGAGGCGTAGTATGCGCCGTGTTGCTACAGGATATTGGCTGTTATCTCAGGGAGATAAGCTCGTGTCTTGGCCAGATTCACAAGTGTCGGAAGAAGAAAATGCCGAACTGATGCGAAAGGTGGCCGGAGGCGATACTGGGGCGTTCGTGCGCCTGTACCTGAGCTTTGTTCCCGAAATGAGGCGTTTCTTTGCCAAACACGGGGCCGATCGAGAGCTATGCGACGATTTGGTGCAGCAAATTTTCGTTGAACTCTGGGCAAAATGTGCAGACTTTCCGAACGATTCATCGTTTGAAAAGTATCTTTTCCACTTTGCCAACAATACCCTTAACAAGGAGTTGAGACGGGCTCGCCGCCGTGCAGAGTTCGACCTGAAGGCCCTTCCGCATAAAAATGATGATTCAAACCACGCCCTGTCCGAGCCGGAAAACTGGTTATACGCGAAAGAACTCATTGCCGCTATAGAACGCGCAAAAGCTAAGCTCACAGATAAAGAGCGTCAGGCTCTGGAGGCTTCGCAAGAGATGGATGCGTCCTTCAGAGAACTGTCAAAGCAGATCGGCTGTTCGTATACTGCTTTCATGGGACGTCTCCAGCGCGCCCGCAAACGCATGAGAGAGCAATTGGAATGTTTTCTCGACGATGAGAAGGATTTCGATAAGACGTATCTTCCATCGGCGGTAAGCCAAAAAATATGCGATTTTGACCCATGAGAGCGTCTATCGAAAAAATTCTTCAAAAATTGCAAAATCGCGCGCCTAATTTCGGCCACTTGATGTGCTATTATATATAGAAGGACGTAGTTTTTTAGACAGCGCCGTTTGACGTGCACCATCGAGATTAGATTTAGAGATATATATGGCGAGAAGTAAGGCTTAGGACAAGCAGGGGGGAAGTCTGCGCATACTTTGAGTGATAGTGTAACAAGATTTAGGTGCGAACAAGACGGGCACCAGTCTGTGAAAGGAGGTGGTCGTTATGGGTTGAGCTAACATGGCCGGTACGCAGTTTTGTGCCGAAAATGTTCTTACAAATAGTTAATTTGGATAATTACAGTATTGAATAACACCTTAATCAGGTGCGATTCGAAAAAAGGAGTGAAAAATGAAACTAAGGAATTACGTTGTTCTAATGGCTATCTGTGTTGTTGCGATGGTGATAATGACTGTCACACCCTGTGGCGCAGATTGGTATCACGTATACTCAGATGTCTCAAGTGGGCCTAACTCAGACTACGATTATGATAGCGATTCTGGAACTGGCTGGTCGCTTGAGTGGGAAGATGGGTACTATATCACAGATCCCGACAGAAGCGCAGATTCGTCGGGATGCGAGGCTTCAGCAAACTGCACAGCATATAGTTCGGGTCAAGTCATGGGCTGGAATGGGGGGTATGCGTACATATCGCCTAACAGGGGTTGTGCTGTATGGGGCAACTCCTATTACGCTGACGACGATCCGCCTTCAGACCCTCTTCCTGTTAGTTGGTCGATAGAAGGCTCCGGAACTGTATCCGTTGGAGGTGGCGTATACGACGACAGTCTCGGCGTAAGCGACACCGCATACTCAAATGCCAATGCATCCGGCGGAATCGACTCTCACGAATCCGGGTACGGTTGGGCATGGGGCTCCGTAGAGGAATATGAATATGGTCAAGCCGAAGTGTTCCTTGATGGTCACGCTGTAGAAGACTCGAATGATGTTTACGACGGAGAAGATGGTTGGTACTCGGCTACACTTTACTTTAGTATAGAGGGGGGCGATAACGAAGCAGTGGGAGGAACAATGTACGGTGCAGAGGCGGAAGTGTGGGCATGGACGTCATGCTACGCAGGCATCTCGACCAGCTCTGGCAAAAGTGGCGAAGCTACCGTCGGTGCAGCCGCTGAGTTTGATGGGACTGCTTCTGTTGAAGTATCGTTGTAGGCTGCTTGATTGACAGATGAGCACTTAATATATGTTTTGGCGATTGGTGTGTTCCGGCTGCATTATGCAGCCGGAACACTAATTAAGTCTATGATCGAATCTCTATCATTGTCTGTAATAAGAAGGCTTACCAGAAAGAGTTTGGAGCCAAAAACTGATGCAAGATTTAAACAGCTCTATCAGAATGTTGTTTAACCCAGTAGGAATTCTACTCATAACTATATTACTCATAGTGTTTGCAACGGTTGTGTATAGTGGACGGACTTCACAAGCTGACAGATGGAGGAAAATCCCGGTCTCAAATGTGCAGAAGGAACGCATTGCCAGACAAATTGCGACCGGTTATGGAGGGGGGCCCTTCAAGCCGTCTCTTGATATGAAGGAGCATGTTGATTTCTTCCTGACACCCGCGTTTTTAGTTCAGGAAGCAATTTCGGATGATGTTATTATCACATACCCTACGGAGTAAAAGACAGATGAAAAACAAAAGGACTTGTGAATCATATACGACATTGAGTATTTTGTTAATTAGTTCATTGTTTATAGCAACGGTTTTGCCCGGTAGAGCAACGGGAAAGATTGAACCGGTAGGAACACCAATAGAAGCCGTACAGTTTGACGCAGTGATTGAGTTAAACCGCTATGTTCCTCGTTCTGACAGACATGATTACACGATAATGTTCGCGCGATACTGGGTGGCGAGTGATTACTACACGGCAGCGTTAGTATGGGCGGAACCACAGTCGAGTGACTTATATTTTGCCTTATATCCACCGGGCCTATCGGTCACAGGTAACACACAGAGCTTCGAGGTGTACCATGGATTATATCCAAAACATAGTCACACTTACGAACGTCCGCTCGGTGAACGTGGGGTGTTGAGACATAAGTTGGGCGGTTATCCAATCGGTAATATAAGGTTTGCAGATCGAGAGGCACTGGCCGAGCGGATATATGCCCACGATCTTAGTAATCTGAAGGACGCCAACCAGCTTTCAGAAGGTATGCCGGATCCTCCTATCCAGAGTGTTGATCGCGACGAATCAAGAGATGTAGCCCGACTGAAGATGCTTTCAAACGGGGAGAATATTGCTTCCATGAAATTGTTCAACGCAGAGCAAAGACTGCTCAAGGATATCAGCTATGAGTATGAGAGCAGGGGGGACAGAAGTTTTCTTCGCAAACAAACAGTCTTCTTGCCAGAGCGGCCGATGATAGTCGGTTTCAATAGCGAGGGCATGAAAGTGACACTGGACGGCAAGGAATTTCGGTATAAAGATCTGGAGGTGACACATCACGCCGGCGGCCGAACCTGCACCATAGAATATGAGCAGGTGAGTCTAGGTGATAAAGAAGTGACACTTCCCGTTCACGTAACAGTGCGTAACGGCAAAGACGGTAATGTTCTGCGTTCGGTACGAATGATGAATTTCAGACAGGTCGATTTAGATGTCGACGATGCTAAGGAGGCCGCCAGAAAATTTAGTGCAGTTAGTGCAGACCGGAGTCAGTACGAGCAGTTACATAAGAAATATTGGAAAAAAACCACTTTGGAGATAGAGAAGGCGGATATTGAAACAATCGAGCAACTGTGGAGCCGATTCGATAAGGCCGCGACTACAGCAGACAACATAGGTGAGAAGCTGAAATGTCTGAACGTATTGATTCAACTCGATTCGATTCTTGGCGATCATAATGAACTGGAACGACACTACAAATCTTATCTCTCGACTCTGGCCGACAATAAGTTAGATTGGATGACACTTGTGGGTGGATATGGTGTTATCGAAAAGTTAATGTATGCCGAACGGCACGCGGTGGCAAAAATCCTATTGAACGTGTGGATTCACACTTTGTTAGATATGCATGAAAATGATGAGATTCTACTTTTTGCCAGACAACAGTTGGCAAAAAAACGTTTGTGGACAACCGCTGTTTTATTGGAGTTATTTTCAAACAAAGAACACTACAATATTGAAGCCCGTTTCGAAGCACAAGTCCTCAGATGTGCGGCACTCGCTGAGTTGAACAAGCTCCCGCGAGCAGACGATATTGCGAAGAAAGGCCGAATTGCAGAAGTCCAGTCCGACTGGATTACTCCCATCGGTAAAAAGAATCTGGACAAAATGCTTGCTGAAAGCACTAACAGAGCCAAGAACTTCTTCGCATCAGTAGCCGATCCCACCGAATCCCAGAAGGTTTTGAATACACAGTTAACAAAAATTGAGCAGGAAATTAGACAGGAAAAGAAGCAACGGTCAGACTAAACAATCAAGTCTTACAGAATTAAGATGGTATCGTCTCTTGAAGTTTAGCATAAATATTTTTTCTGGTAAGTAGATCGTTTCTTGACGGATTCGCCAGAATATGGTAAGGTATCACTGTATCGAATTATTTTTACAGGGAGAATATTATGACAAAGTGCAGAATTTTACTCACGTTGGTCGTTTTTAACTTGATGATGCTTTTTGCACTTCGCGCAGTCTCCTGGGCGCAAGGTCCGCGTTCGCTCCCCCCAATTGATACAGAGCGCTGGCGTAACATGACAGAAACCGAGCGGAAAAGGATACTTGCCAGGAGACGTGAGCAGGCAAGGCTCGCAAATCAACAAAGAAGAAAAGAGGCTGAGGCTCGACGTTTCGAGCGCAGTCCGCGCCCCAAAAGTGATCGCGAACAAAGAGAAAAAGATACTCAAGAGAGACTTGCTAAAATAAGAAAGGAATTATTTTTTGTGAAGAAGGGACTTAAAGCCAGCGAGGAACACTGGAAGGCCATCAAACCGATCCTGGAAGAAATACAGCGTCTACAAATCAAGTCATGTTCATCTGTAGGTCTGCTTCTAACTAGCTCGAGCGGTGACGGATTAAGAGCAATTGAGCCAGCTTTTCAATGGAAAATAAGCTGGAAAGATAAGGCTCCCGCCGAGTTGACTGAGGCGCAGAGAATAGCTAATGATCTTGTTGATCTTGTAGATAAAAAGAATACGACATCGGAGGAATTCACACGCAAGATGGCTGCCTTGAGAGAAAGTAGGAGCGCACTGGAGAAACAAAAGAGTCAATTAGCAGAGGCTCGCCGGGAACTGCGGGAACTGCTGACCACCCGCCAAGAGGCCGTGTTGGTGCTAATGGGCTGGCTTGGTTGCCGGGACGACTTCGACTGATTTTGGGATAAATCTGCGCATCCTATGTTCGGTATAAAAGTCACGGCAAATGTTCAGACATGTATTCTTTGAGAAAGGTTAAGATTATGTCGAAGCAAAGAATGATAGTTGCAATGGTCGTATGTCTCTCGCTCACAGTGATTGCAGGTCAAGGGCCATCCGGGAAGCCAGCAAAACTTCCCCCGTCCAAATCGCCTGGGAAAGCAGAGGATATTGGCAAAACGATTGCAGACTGGCACGCTCAAAGCCGACAGCAGGAACTAAAGAAGAATGAAGAATACATGAGGCTCATGAGCAGACAGGCCTGGAAGCGGCTGCTCAAAGTAAGCGATCATCAATGGAATATTATCGAGGGGAAATATAAACCAGAACGGGCTCTCGACCTTGAGGCACGTGTACGTGCACCAGGGTATGGAGGGATGGAGAACTTCAAATGGCACAGACGTACTGAAATCGGACACGGATCAAGCGCTAAAACTACCGAAGAGATGACCGAGGGTGAAAGAATCGTTGAGGAGCTTATTGATCTTCTGGAAGATGAGAAGTCAAAAGACAGAGAAATCAGAAAGAAAGTGGACGCCTTGCAGCAAGCCAGAGACAATGCCTGGAAGGCTTTGCCAAAGTACAGGCGTGAACTTGCCGCCGTATTAACAACTCCTCGCCAAGAAGCGATATTCTTGCTTTTAGGCTGCATTGACTGACTCGTCAGTGATGCGGGATTTGATTTATTTAGAAGGCGAGCGGCCGCGGGAGAAATTTAAGGCGATGAAGTATTTCCATCTGGGCCACCGGCTCGAAAACGTCGTTAAACGAGAAAGGGAGTTGGCCCGCCGCTAAGAACCATCTGAGTCTGCACGCTCCGACATTGGGGCTCGATCCGATAGCACGGAAAGACTTCCTGCGGCACGTAATCGATCTGTTGCAGAGCCAAGGCGTGACTGTGTTCTTCTCGAGCCACTTGCTCTATGAGATCGAACCGGTGGCCGATCATATTGCCATACTGGACCAGGGAGTGATAGTCAAGGCATCTAAGACCGAGCAGCTCAGAGAGAGCGTCCGCAAATTCGCACTGACACCGGCGCCAGGGGCAAAATTCAGCGACATTCCGGGCATTCTTGATGCGCTGAAGGTCGGCGACAGCGTCTCGATAGCCCTCGAAGACTGCGACGCGGCCAAGAAAGCCCGCCTGACGGAGATGTCGGTCAACGGCATGACAGAGACCGCCCTCAACCTCGATGAGATTTTCGAAGCCTACGTTATAGGCAACAGAGGCCGAGAATTAGCGGCACACTGAACAGGTACCCAAATCATCACATAATGGCCTATCACCTCTGGCCAAAGCCTCCAAACGAACAAAGGATCTGCCGCAGCAGTATGAATTGTCATTGGAAAGATTGATTATGGTCAGGATTCCAATGGGAAAACCTGTGAAAATGAGGTAAATACAATGGGAATGAAAAAGAAGATTCTGTTGGGATTAATGTTTTTATTGCCGTTCTGCGTGGGGTCGTGCGTAACTGTGGGAATCGAGAAGTCAAAATATACGGTAGTTGAAAAACGAGGTAAGTTCGAGATCCGGCAGTACGAGCCTCAAATCGTAGCCGAGACGATCGTCGACGCCGACTTCGAAGATGCCGGCAACGCAGCATTCAGAAGGCTTTTCGATTATATCTCAGGTGAAAACCGCACGAAAGAATCAATCAAAATGACTGCTCCGGTTAGCCAGAAGAGCGAATCTGAGAAGATCTCGATGACGGCGCCGGTTAATCAGCAGAAGTCAGAGGGCAAATACGCGGTCAGCTTTCTCATGCCGGGCAAATACACGATGGAAACGCTGCCGGAACCGCTGGACACAAACGTCACGCTGCGGGAAGTACCGGCGCGCAAGATAGCGGCTGTGAGGTATTCGGGAACATGGAGCAGGAAGGGGTATGAGTCGCACAGAAACCAGCTTGAAGAGTTCATCGGCGAAAAGAAGCTGACGAAGACCGGCGAAGAAGCCATCTGGGCGCGTTACGATCCGCCGTTTCAGCTATGGTTCCTGCGGCGTAACGAAGTCCTGATACCGATTGAATGAGACTATGGGCCAAAGTCTTGTGTCTGTGGATTTTCGTACCAGAACATTCCCAGGCCTCTGCCGCCCTCGCGTTCCTCGCAGGTGAGAATGTCGAGATCGCCGTCGGCGTCTACATCTAACAGTTCCATCCGGTCATATTTGATTCCTTTAGGGCCGCTGATGTCGTGGGCGATCCAATCGCCGTCGAATACCCTATTTCTGCGGGACAGCCACATCACACCGGATTTTGGGTCGTTGGCGTGCTCGCAACTGAATATGATGTCCTTCCTGCCGTCTTTGTTGATGTCGGTAACGACAACGGCCTTGGCCGTGCCGGTGTTCTCGGGATAGGAAATTGCGTGTTCTTTCCACGACCGACCACCGGCGTCGAGTCGCCTGAGTATGATAATCTCGCCGGCCTTGACCGCGACGAGAACATCTTGCAAGCCGTCTTCGTCAATGTCGTCTAAGGTCAGGAACATCACTTCTCTGTCCCGGCAGCCGATGAAATGATTCGGCCAGTAATGTGTCGAGGGCGTCTCGCCCTCGAATCGCGGGCTGGAAGACCGCGACACGTATTCTGCGCCGGGATTCTCCAGCCAACGGCAGCCCCGCATCAGGCCCTTTCGATCCGACGTAAGGATATCGAGGTCGCCGTCGCCGTCCATATCCACGCTTCGCAGCGACATGATCCAGCCGGCGGGACTAATGGTGTGCCATTTGTAGGCAGCAAGATCGCGGCCATCGTCGGGCACTTCAAACCAGCCTATTCGCCCGTTTGGCTCCTTCGAACCGGCGACGAGATCCACACCGCCCTGCCCGTCCACCTGCATCGGAATGCAGAACATCCATCGCGTCATGCCTTTCGAGACCGGAATGACCTCACAGCGCCATTGAGACTCATCGAGATAGTCTTTCTGCTCTTTGGGCGCCCACTGCACGAATACGCTCTGTGTGCCGCCCTCGCAGCATGAGACGACGTCAACGGCGCCATCCCGGTCCAGATCGACGAACGCGGCATCTTCGACCGACCGCGTCCGGCCGGTCGTAACAAAGGGCCATTTGTCCTTAGCCTTCGCAGGTCCGGGATTCAGATATACACGAGTAACCCCTTCCTCTTCCCATCCGGTCGTAATGTCCATATACCCGTCGCGATTGACGTCGGCCAGTTTCACACCATCGGCGCCCCGCGACGTGCCGTCAATAATGTGACATTTCCAGGGCTGCTCGACGACAACCTCCTTAGGGGCGGCCTGTGCGCGGGCGAGAATGCCTGCCGAGAACATGAATACGAAGGCAATATAAGAGAAATATATCCGCATTCAAGACCTCGTATATCCGATCAATTCAATTAGAACATATACCATGGCAGAACCCTCATGCCTTTGAAAGACGTCGAATCGTCACCTCCGTAAATAAGAATGGCCGGGGAATCCTCCTGTTTAGTCAATTTTCGCCAATACTCAAGCCCTTTGAAAAACTCAATGTTGATTTTCTGACCGGGTTTTATGCTATATCGGAATTATATTCCTGATTTACATAAAAGAATACCCTTACAAATCGGTTGAAGTCAAAGCATTCTTCAATATTGTGAAGAAATTTTGCAAATACCTTTATGGGCGGCGCTATTATGTACGAATCTCGTTGGTAACATTGATCAAACCAAACGTTACACCTTCTCAAACGTGAATTTATGAGAGTCGGCGTCGATTTTGATTTTGTCGCCCTCAGTGAATTTGCCGGCAAGTAGTTCAGACGCCAGCGGGTTTTCCAGCCCCTGCTGGATCGTCCGCTTCAAGGGCCTGGCGCCGAAGGCCGGATCGTAGCCCTCGTCCATTATTTGGTCGCGTGCGGCATCGGTGAACTCGACGTCGAGGTCGCGACCTCTCAGACGCTCGGCAAGGTATTCCAGTTGGATATCGACAATCCTGCGCAAATCGTCCCTGGCCAGCATGTGGAAGACTATTATCTCGTCGATGCGGTTCAGGAACTCGGGCTTGAAGAGCTGCTTGAGCGCGTCTTTGACGTGGGCCTCGATCTCCCAGTCGGCGCCGGATTCCTCGGTGAGCTGCTGAATCTGGGTGCTGGCGATGTTGCTGGTCATGATGATTACGGTGTTCTTGAAATCGACGGTCTTGCCCTTGCCGTCGGTCAGGCGCCCGTCGTCGAAGACCTGGAGCATGACATTGAAGACATCCGGATGAGCTTTTTCAATCTCGTCGAGAAGAATGACCGAATAGGGTTTTCGCCGGACCGCTTCGGTGAGCCTGCCGCCTTCATCGTAGCCGACGTAGCCCGGAGGCGAGCCGATTAGCCTTGCGACCGAATGCTGCTCCATGAACTCGCTCATGTCGATCCGGACCATCGCGTGCGGATCGTTGAACAGGAAATCCGCGAGTGCTTTGGACAGCTCGGTCTTGCCGACGCCGGTGGGTCCGAGGAAAAGAAACGTCCCTATCGGACGGTTCGGGTCGCCGAGGCCGGACCTGCTCCTGCGAACGGCGTTGCAAAGAGCAGTAACCGCCTCCTCCTGCCCGACAACTCGCTGCCGGATCAACTCTTCCATATTCATCAAGCGCTCGCGCTCCCCGCTCAGCAATTTCGCAACAGGGATTCCGGCCCACTTCGAGACCACACCGGCAATGTGCTCGGCAGTAACTTCATTGTGAATGATCGCCCTGTCGGATTTGGAAAGCCGGGCTTCCTTTTCCTCCAGCTCTTTCTTGAGATTCGTGATGGTTTCATATTTCAGACGGGCCGCCGTCTCTAACTCACCTTTTCGCTGGGCGTCCTCGAACTGGGTCTGAGCATCCTCGATCTCTTGCTTGAGGGCCTTAATCTGATCGATCTGACCTTTTTCGCCCTCCCATTGTGCCGACAGTGCCTTGTCTTTTTTCTGCAACCTGGCCAACTGCTTCTCTGTATTCTCCAGGCGTTCCCGGCTGGCATCGTCGCTTTCCTTCTTGAGAGCCTCGCGCTCAATTTGAAGCTGGACGATCTTTCTGCGAATGCCGTCGAGCTCGGCCGGCAGAGAATCGTTCTCTATCCTCAGCTTCGAGGCTGATTCGTCGACCAGGTCTATCGCCTTGTCCGGCAGCCAGCGGTCGGCAATGTAGCGATTCGACAAAGTCGCCGCCGCTACAAGCGCCGAATCGGTAATCCGGACTCCGTGGTGCGTATCGTAGCGATCCTTGAGCCCGCGAAGAATGGCGATAGTCTGCTCGACAGTCGGCGGCTCGATCGTAATCGGCTGGAAACGTCTCTCGAGCGCGGCGTCTTTCTCCACGTGCTTGCGGTACTCGTCGATCGTTGTCGCGCCGATACAGCGCAGATCGCCCCGCGCAAGCGAGGGCTTGAGAAGGTTACCGGCGTCGACCGCGCCCTCGGCCTGGCCGGCGCCCACCACGGTGTGCAACTCGTCGATGAACAGTATTATCTGCCCGCCGGCGGCGATGACTTCCTTGAGAACTGCTTTGAGCCGATCCTCGAATTCGCCCCTGTACTTCGTCCCGGCGATCATCGCCCCCAGATCCAGGGCGATGACTCTCTTGTTTTTGAGGCCCGTCGGCACGTCGCCGGCGACGATGCGCTGGGCGAGGCCCTCGACGATGGCGGTCTTGCCCACGCCTGGCTCGCCTATCAGCACGGGATTGTTCTTAGTCCGGCGGTTTAGGACCTGCATGCATCTTCGAATCTCTTCATCCCTGCCGATAACCGGGTCGAGCTTGCCCTTGCGCGCCATATCCAGCAGGTCGATGCCGTAACGTTCAAGCGCCTTGTATTTGTCCTCGGGATTCCGGTCGGTTATCTTCTCAGGGCCGCGAATCTCCTTCAGGGCATTCTCGATTTGTTCGACGGTCACAGAATTGAGCCGCAGAAGCTCCCTGGCGTCACTCTGCACCGAGGCCAGAGAAATGAACAGATGCTCGACGCTAAGGTACTCATCGCCCATCGCATCGGCCCGGTTCTGTGCATCCAGCACCACCTGGCCAAGAGCCGGATCGGGCATGACCTGCTCGGTGGTTTTGCCCTGTGGGAGCCGATCGACCTCGCTTGTAATCATCTCTCTGATGCGTGATACGTTAGCGCCGATCTTCTTTAGAATCTGCACGGCAATGCTTTCGTCGTCGCCGCAGACGGCGCTGAGCAGGTGCAGCGGCGTCATTACGGTATGTGATTTGGCCATCACGATTTGCTGGGCGGTCGCCAGCGACTCCTGGGCCTTCAATGTAAATTTGTCGAATTTCATAGTTTACCTCTTTTTCCAGGAAACGTGATACTAACCAACTACTGCTCAAATCATTAAGAGGTGCAAATAGCGTACCCGAACAGGTTAACATCATAAATGCTGCTATAACAAGAGCTTATCTGTATCGAATTGACTTAAGGCGTGCCAAATTGGCAGTTTGTCAGGTCAAATGCTTGCTCCGGGGGATCGCTCAAGAGATTCAAAGTCAGAATTTGGCTGCACTATGGAGGCAAGATTATGTGATGTGATCGTTAAGGGTCGCCTCGACATTGACTTTTCCTCCCTGATCTGGTATCAAGATATTATGCGGCCGGATGCTTCTAATCGTGCCGACCATTGCTTAACAGAAGCAACTGCAAGAGTTTATCCGAGAACAAGCTGCACAAAAGGGCAATAAGGCTCATCCAGAAAAACGAAGGATACTCCATGCCAGATGACCAGAAAACTAAAGCCGAGCTGATCGAAGAATTAAAGGCATTGCGCAGTCGTATAGCGCTGATTGAGCAGACCGACAGCGACCAGCCCGAAAACACCGAGAATGCGTTTATGATGGCTTTCAATAATGCGCCCGACGGGATGCTCTTGGCGAACGCAGAGAGCAAGAAATTACGAATGGGCAATGCAGCAGTCTGTGAAATGCTGGGTTATACGGAGCAGGAACTCGTAAGATTGGGAGTCGCCGACATCCACCCTGCAGAGGACTTGCCCTTTGTGATCAGCCAGTTCGAGAAGCAGGCTCGCGGGGAGATTCTGGTCGCCACGGATATTCCTGTTAAAAGAAAAGACGGCAGCGTCTTCTATGCCGATGTCAGCTCATCCCTGATAATGCTATCGGGAAGATCGTACTTGATGGGTATCTTCAGAGACGTTACAGATCGCAGGAATACATGTGATAGAAACGAAATCATACTGAAGACCTGCACAGACGGTTTTTGGCTGACTGACACTGACGGTCAAATCCTGGAGGTGAACGAGGCTTACTGCCGCATGTCGGGCTATAGTCGCGATGAACTGCTGACGATGAGCATCAAAGACGTCGAGTCGGTCGAAACACCACAAGAGATTACAGAACACATTCGAAAGATTGTGCACAGAGGCACGCATCGTTTCAGGTCCGGCCAACGCCGCAAGAATGGCGCTATTATAAACCTCGATATTAATACCCATTATCTGGACCTTGAGGGTGGGCGAATTTTCGCCTTTTTCCGCGACATTACCGAGCAAACGAAAGCAGAAGAAGCGTTGCAGGAGAGCGAGGAGAAATTCCGCCTGGCGATGGAGACGACCAACGACGCCTTGTGGGACTGGAACATAACAACAAACGAGGTCTATAGAAATCCTCGTCACGCCTCGATGTTGGGTTACGAACCCCACGAATTCGCCTCATCGCAGGATGCATGGGAATCCCGAGTCCACCCCGATGATAAGCAGTGGGTATTTGAAACCTTAGAAGAGCATTTAGCCGGGAAAACCGATTCATGGCGGGGCGAATACCGTCTGAGGACCAAATCGGGTGACTATGTATGGGTCTTGGGCCGCGGCAGAGTAGTGACACGTAATAGCGATGGCGCACCTGTACGGATGATCGGCACGAATATCGACATCACGGAACAGAGAGAAGCAGAGGAGCAACTGCGGGCTTCGGAGGAGAAATACAAGTTCCTGTTTGATTCGGTTCCGGCCGGCATTGGGATATCAGATCTCGAAGGGAATGTACTCGATGCTAATCGCGCAATGGAACAAATGACGGGATACACTCTCAAAGAGCTGGGATCAATGAATGTCAGAGAAACGTACGCTTATCCGGAAGACCGGGGAAAATTGATGAAGGCTCTTAAAGAACATGGAAAAGTGCGCGACTGGGCATTTCGCCTGAAAAGAAAAGACGGAAGCGTACGTCATTTGCTCATAAATGCGGACATGGTCGAGAGAGAAGGCAAAATGGTAATTCTGACCACGAGACGAGATATCAACGACCACAAGAAGT
>Ga0180431_10002192_pt1 | contig 26470 bp, 17 predicted proteins | sample SS_ome_11_FD_132459 | JGI IMG/M metagenome (GOLD analysis project Ga0180431, IMG submission 132459) | Hypersaline lake sediment archaeal communities from the Salton Sea, California, USA - SS_1_MS_1 metaG | ecosystem: Environmental > Aquatic > Non-marine Saline and Alkaline > Hypersaline >... | reverse complement strand
GCTGGGCGGTACTGATCTCGATGCATGCTTACGCCAGGCGAATCCCGGCGTGTTGGGATGGGCTGGGCGGTACTGATCTCGATGCATGCTTACGCCAAGCGAATCCCGGCGCGTTGGGATGGGCTGCGAACAAAGCTATCTCAAGCCCGCAGGCCGGATCCTTCCCTTCGCTGCGCCACGTTCGGAGCCTGTCCCGTTCGGCAAGCTCAGGGCGGGCTGTGAGCGCAACCGAAGGAATGACGTGCCGGGCGAAAATCAATCAGAATTCGTATAATCCGCAATCGGACGGCGCGGCGGGGTGTCTCTGTCGTCGAGAAACTCGCCGACGAGCCTGGCGCAGAGGTCGTCGCAGGCCTTGGCCACGTCTTTGCCGCCCTGGTTGGTGGCCGCCAGAACGGCGAAGTTTCGCTTCGGCGCCATCCAGACGACCGCGTAGTTCTGGTTGTTGCTGCCGGTATGGGTGAGCACTTTGCCGCCGGCCCAGGCGCGCAATTTGACGGCCCAGCCCTTGGCGTACTGGCCGCCGAAGTCGGGTGTATGCAGTTCCGCTATACTTGCCGAACGGAGAATCGTTTCCGCTCCTTTAGCGCCCGTGAGGTGAAGCCGCACGAATTTGGCCCAATCGCCCAGGGAGCAATGAACCGTCCCGCCGGGCGCGATGGCGGGCGGATTGTCGCTGAAGCGACCGGGCGCCATCGGCTCGAGCTTGCCGTCGGCGAAGCGATGTTGCCAGGGCTGGTCGATTTTCCCGGGTGTCCCCATGGCACCGAAGCCGGCGCTGTCCATGCCCAGCGGCCCGAAGAGCATTTCCTGCATCAGCGTCTCGTAGGGCCTGCCCATCACCTGCTCGGCAATGGCGCCGGCGGTCGCGTAGCCGGCGTTGGAATAGAGATACTCCTGCCCCGGCGTCGTCACCGGTTCCTGACGCAGTATCAGCCGGGTGTAGGCGAGTCTCTGCTGCATCGGCGCGCCGGGCAGTCGGTGCACGTCCCGAAACGACATGCCCTCGGGCCAGGAGGCATTGGCAGCCGGCAGGCCCGCCCGGTGAGCGAGCAGATGGCGCAGCGTCACGTCGCGGAACGCCGGCCGCATCTCCTCGACCCGACCGCCCAAAAGCTCCGCCAGCGTCGCGTCCCAGCGCAGCTTGCCCCGCTCGATAAGGATGGCGATGAGCGTAGCCGTCATGGCCTTGGTGCAGGAGCCCAGGTGGAACTGGTCTGCCGGTGTGACCTTGACATCGGTTCCGGCCTTGCGGACTCCCGTTGCCGCCACCTGGACGCGACCGTCCAGAATCACGGCCGCCGCCACCGCCGGTAGATCATACGCCTGCCGAACCGATGCGACCGCCGGCGCCACCCGGCTCCCGCCTCCAAAACAGAGGCCCGCAGCCGGCAGAAACAGCAACACGCTCACGATAAGCCAACGACGCGACATGCACGCAGTCTACCGCCTGAAACTCGAAACCGCAACGCGGCACACCTCGTTCGCGCAGCCGAAAGGCCTCGCGACCATTTCAGATTGCGAATTGCGAATTGACCCGCCCCGGCCGGTGACGATTGCGGATTGCGGATTGATCCGCTCTGGGCGGTGACGATTGCGGATTGCGGATTCATCCGCCCCGGGCGGCAACGATTGCGGATTGCGGATTCATCCGCTCCGGGCGGTGACGATTGCGGATTGCGGATTCATCCGCCCCGGGCGGTGACGATTGCGGATTGCGGATTGATCCGCCCCGGGCGGAGGGATTCGCCCGCCACAAGTCCGTCAATCTGCAATCTCAAATCTCAGATCTCAGATCTCAAATCCCCAATCTCAAATCTGAAATCTGAAATCTGAGACCTCAAATGCGCAATCTCAAATCGTCCTCCCTACGGCAAGGTGATGCTGTCGCTGGTCTCGACGTTGGCGGCGGGGTCGTAGAGCCAGTCCGTCTTGCTTACGTTGGTCACGGTGAAGGTGAAGGTGCCGCCGCCTCGGACCCAGCGAGTGCTGCGAAAGCTTGCCACCCCGTCGGCGCCGGTCCAGGCCGAGACGTTGCCCCAGGAGGCGCCGCTCCAGCTTCCATAGACGCCGGCATTGGCGACCGGGGCGCCGGCATGGTCCACGATTCGCACGGTGGCGCTGGTCCGGCACCAGGAGCCCCATCCCCAGGCCAACACGTCCGGATCGAAGGCGATGTCAGCGATGTGCATCGTCGCCACGGAGGGAACCGCGACGAAGATGTAGCCACCGACGGCAGCGGTGTCCGAGCCGCCCGGACCCGTGACGGTCAGGCTCACGTCATAGGCGCCCGGCACGTCGTAGGTGTGGGACGGATGCTGCTGGGTGGAGGTCGCGCCGTCGCCGAAATCCCAGGACCAGCCCGTGACGGCGCCGGCGGACTGATCGGTGAAGCTCACCGTCAGCGGTGCATCGCCGCCGGTCGGATCGCCCACGAACTGCGCCACGGGAGCCGCCGCCGCAGTCACGGCAATATAGCCGGTCCGCGTTTCGGTGTCCGAGCCCTTGGGACCCGATACGGTCAGACTCACGCTGTAGGTGCCGGCGCTGGTGTACTGGTGCGACGGGTTCTGTTGCGAGGAGCTGCCGCCGTCGCCGAACGTCCACGACCAGCTCGTGACAGTCCCCGTGGATTGATCGGTGAAGCTCACCGTCAGGGGCGCGTCCCCGCCGGTTGGATCGCCCACGAAGTTCGCCACCGGCGGCTCTTCGGTCGTGCCCGTCGCCCCGGCCGCATCGACCCGGCCGTAGCCAAACCGGCTGTCCCGTCCCGGCACGCCCAAGTCCACCGCCGTGTCCTGGAGCCGGTCGCGCGCGTTGGAAACGCCGGCGCCCAGAGCCAACGCAACCGCTCCCGCCACGTGCGGACACGCCATCGAAGTCCCGCCCATCGTCGCATATCCGCCCCCGGCGTACGTGGAAACGATGCTGACGCCCGGAGCGGCCAGCTCGATCTCGGGCCCGACGTTCGAGAAGCCGGCGAGGTTGTCGCCGCTGTCCGTAGCCGAAACGGCGATCACGGAATCATACGCCGCCGGGTACAACACCGGTGCCGCGTAGCCGTTGCCGCCCGCCGCCACCAAGATCACCCCCGCGTCGCCGGCGGCCTGGCAGGCGTCGCGCAGAGAGGTGGTATGACCGCCTCCAAAGCTCATCGACGCAACGTCGATCCCGTGGTCGGCGCACCATTCCAGCCCCTGACAAATGTCGCTGGTATAGCCCGAGCCCCTGTCGTCGAGGACCTGCACCGCGTGCAATCTCGCTTGCGGTGCGACGCCGACGACGCCGGTGCCGTTCTGCACGGCTGCCACAATGCCGGCGCAGTGGGTGCCGTGACCGTTATTGTCGTTCCAAGCGCTGGGACTGGTGCTGCCGTCTCTGCCGAAGAACTCGTCCCAGAACCCGCCGGCGAAGTAGACCCCGCCGGCGATATTGGCCGCCAGATCGGGATGATCGTGGTCGATGCCCGAGTCGAGAATGGCCACGTCCACGCCGGCCCCTTTGTTGCCGGTCGGCCACACCTTTTCGGCGTCGATGCGGTCCACCCCCCAGGGCAATTCGGCCGGCAGCGCGTGCAAGATGACGTCCTCCTCGACGTAGGCGACGTCCGCACGGCCGCGCAGGCGCGCGATCGCCCCGTCGGGCAACCGGGCCGACACCAGCGGAAGAAACCGAAATACGTGGTGGATCTGCCCCTCAAGCTCCTCGATCGCGACGGCCCGCTGCTGCCGGGCCGATCCGCCGGCACCGTCCTTGAAGCCAATCAGCACTCTCCGCCCGATCCCGTGCGCGGGCCTCCAGGCGGCGCTACCGGCCTGCACCAGGCCCACAAGGACCAGTGCCAGAAACACGAAACCCACACGTGTGCGAATCTTGCCCATCGTTCTGCCCTCCAATGGCCGATCCCTTGGCGGAAATCCCTTCCGCTGGCAAACGGCGGTGTCCACGGATTCTCTCCCCGCAGACCGTCGGCGTGTGGTCCGGTGCTGCTCGTGCCGGCAGGGAGAGCCAATACCATGCCCAGGAACACTTTCGGCACTACCAGCAAGGAAACTTCAGAAATCCCGGTCCAAACAGACGTGCAGCTTCGGGAGCCGCCGTTTTTCCGGCGCCGGCCGGCGTCCGGCGCAAGTCTTCTCTCCAACCTTGTCGAGCGCGCCGGCTATAATGCGCTCGAAACGACGTGCACCACATGTTAGGCTCCGCCGGCACTTTATAGCTGCGCCGGCCCTTCTGTCAATTGGGGAAAATACGTAATTTTCGTGCATTTGCGGCGTCTTATAGTTGTCGGTACAATGAATGACGTCAGAATGTGAGAAGCAGAATTGGGCGGTAGGGAAATCATGACCGCAACTCGGGCGGCCTGCAATTTCGATTTTTGATTTCCTCTGCGGCCCGTCGTAAAGCGGGAGGTCTGTTATGCGAACCAGACGAGGTTTTACCCTGATTGAGCTGCTGGTGGTCATTGCGATCATCGCGATTCTAATGGCCGTGTTGATGCCCGCGTTGCAGGCGGCCAAGAAGCTCGCCACGGGGGCCGTCTGCGTGGGCAACCAGCGCAGCCTGCTGACGGGATGGATCATGTACGCCGACGACAACGACGGCCTGCTCATGTGCAACGGGGCCTGCTACGATCAACCCAGCGACAGGAGCCCGTGGGTGCACCGTCCCAAGGACCTGGCCGGCAACAACACGCCGGTGTCCGCAGTCACCGACGCCGACCGCTTCCGGGGCCTCCAGTCCGGCCCGATGTGGCCTTATGTCAAGGACGTGGACGTCTATCATTGCCCCGGTGACAGCCGCAGGAGCACCAGGCGCCCGCCCCGCGATTGCTGGCGCAGCTATTCCATCTCCTACGCCTTCGGTCCCCTGCGCGCCGGCGACCTGGCACCGCGCGGCGGATACCAATACTACGAGAGGATGCTCCAGGTCAAGAGTGCCGCCCTGTACTACGTGTTCGTCGAGGAGGAGCACAACGGCAGCCAGTACGGCGAGAACGAAGGCGGCTGGCATCTGCCGTTCGACGGCGCCGCCAACCGCCTGGCCAATCCGGGGAGCTGGACCTTCTATGACCCGCTGGCGTCGTACCACGTCAAGTCCAGCACCTTCGGCTTCGCCGACGGTCACGCCGACCGGCGCAGATGGATGGATAAGCGCACGCTCGAATTCATCCGCAACAACGCCGACGACCCTTCCTCTCACTCCGGCATACGCACGTCGTCGCCGGACAACGAGGACCTCCAGTGGCTCATAGAACACTTCGTCGCCCCCGAGCGCATCCAATAAACCTACGCCATAATGCTCTTGCAGGATGAGCCGGGGACTCTGAGAAGCTGTCTTGGAGGACGGTCCGTGGAGCCATTCTCCGCAATATCCCGGAGCGGGCTGCGACTATCCTTGATGGAAAGGCACGTCGGCGATCGTTCAGGGACGCCGGCGGCGGCTTGTTTGCGGTTGCGTTTGGGACTCGGTAGCGTACAATGGCCGCTTGTGCCGCATCGCTGCGGCAGGTAAGACGGCGGTGTATTCTTAATTATGCTGGATTTGCAGGAGAAAATCGGCGGGGCGCAAACGGCCACGGTCCAACTGCGTGGCCGGGTAGCGGAGACGGCCACGAAGGAATACTTCGCGGCGCTTAGTGTCACGAAGGACCCGGGGTCGAAGGATTTCGACGCCGCCCGGTCGCGGGCCCATGCGATCCTGAAACAGGAGCTGCTCACCGCCGCTTCGCTGGGCGCGATCGCCGGGCGCAGTGACTTCGAGGCCGCAGATACCGCCCACCTGGCGCTGAGCTTCGAGACCGTCGCCCAACCGCCGCAGATCCCGCGCCTGCTGGCCGTCCCGGAAACCAGGGCCACCACCTCGGCCCTGGCCGCCGTCGGCGGCGCGGTGGCGGGGATGCTCCTGCTGGCCCCCTTGCTGCGCTGGACGCTCGATATGCGCGACCTCGGACTGACGGTCGGCGCACCGGTCGGGGCGCTGCTGGCCGTGCTGCTGGTGCATCGTCTGGCTCGCATCAGGCTCCTGACCAGGATACTGCCCTGGGCGTTCAGCCGGCCCAGACCCCTCCAGGGCAACGTCCGCAGCGAATACGAAAAGGCCGTTCGCGGCGCTATCGAGCGGTGGCTCGAATGGGCCGTGGCGCTGCTGGCGGCGCTGTGTTTTCACCATACCGGCTCGAAGAAATCGCAAACCGACGAAGGCAAGGCCTTCGGCCGGCTGGCGAAGGTCATCTACGCGCTGCACCAGGCGGCGCCCGAGTCGCTGGCGGTGGTCGCCGACGAGCTGATCCAGGAGGCCCGCAACAGCGGCTTCGAAGGGCTGGACGGTCCGCCCGCGTTCGCGGCCGGCGGCGCGGGAGCCGAGACGCTCGTCTGGAAGAAGAACCTTGCAAGCAAGTACGAGACCTTCGGCCACATCGCCGCCGGCGACCGTGTAACCGTGGAGCGGCCCGCCGTGGTGTTCGACGGCAGGGTCGTGCAGCGCGGGCTGGTACGAAGGGTCCGCAACGGGAAGTAGCATGGATATTCCGGGCATTCTGGCTATCGATTTCGGCACGACGAACTCTTACTTCTGTAAGTGTCCGGCGGATCAGATTTCGCCCGTCGGGGTGGATTTCGGCACGGGACGGGACGGCCTGCCCACGGCGATTCTCTATCGGGGCCAGCGCGAGCCGTTGGTCGGCGATCTGGCCCTGCACGAATACGGCGAGGCCTCTACCGCAGAACGCAATACGTATCAGTTGCGCACGCAATTCAAGCCCGACATCGTCGACAGCACCGACGCCGCCCACGCCGCGATCGATTTCCTACGCGTCATCATCGCCCAGTCGCAGCGACAGCACATCGTCCTGGACCCGCTCAGGCTTCAGGTCATCTTCGGCGTGCCCAGCGAAGCGGAAAACCGCTTCCGCACGGAACTCTCGGGCATCGCCGAGACCGCCGGCTACGGCAAGGTCCGCCTCGTGGACGAGCCCAAAGGGGCCCTGCTGCACCATCTCTGGCACAAGGATTTCTCCGCCGAGCAGGCCCGCAAGGGCATCCTCGTCATCGACTTCGGCGGGGGGACCTGCGACTTCGCCTTCCTGCAAAGCCTGCAAGTGTGCCACTCCTGGGGCGAGATGGAATTGGGCGGGCGCCTGTTCGACGACCTGTTCTTCCAGTGGTTCGTCGAGCAGAACCCGGCGGCGCTAAAGGAAATGGAGCAAGCGGGCGACGCGTATTACGTGCACTCGTACCTGTGTCGCGAGGTCAAGGAGTTCTTCTCGCTGACGATGGCGCGGGACCGCGGCGAGAGCGTGAACAAATCCATCGGGCGGTACGGCAGCCTCAAGGGCATGAGCTGGCCGGCGTTTTTGGAGCGGGCCGAGGCCTATACGCCCAGCCCAACGTTTGTGCGCCATCTCCGGGACATGAACGTACGCTGCGATACGATCCTCGCCGGGCGGGAACCGATCGATCTGATCGGCTGGTTCCGCACTTCGCTGTCGCACGGATTGAGTGAGAAGTCGGTGGCCGCCGGTGACATCAGCCGGGTGATCCTGGCGGGCGGGAGCAGCCAGTGGCCTTTCATCCCCGACGTCGTCTGCGAAACGCTCGGTCTCCCGTGCGGCCGGGACGACGTCAGCCGCGAGCGACTGAGTCACACGCTGATGCGCAGCGACAGGCCTTACGCCGTCATCGCCCAGGGATTAGCCATCCTGCCGGCGCTGCAGAGAAAGTTCGACGAGACCCGCGACAAGCTGCGTGCGGACCTGCCGGCGTTTTGCCAGACGCAGGTGCGGCCGCTGGTGCAAAACGTGACGGCCAAGTACATCGCCGGCGTGGCTGACGACGTGACCTCGGAGCTGTTCGACAAAACGATTCGACCGACGCTGGAGGAGTTCCGCCGCAGCGGCGGCTCCGTGCAATCGCTGCGCGAGACCGTCGCCGCCCAGGTCGCCGACAACGAAGCACAGCTCAAGGACATCATCGAACAGCGAATGAAAACGCTGCGCCTGGGTCTGCCCGGCCAGCTCAACGAGATGCTCTCGGAGTGGTTCGGCTCGTACGGGCTGAGCGTGGGCGACAAGCCCCTCGCAGAGACCAGCCGGGTCTCCGTGGGCCAGGACATGGTTCGGCCCGATGCGCCGGACCTGTACGGCAGCATCACCGAAACCGTCGGCTGGTTCGTCGTGGGCCTGGCGACCAGCTTCGGCGCCGCCATCAGCGGCGGGGGCGGGCTGGCCCTGCTGGCGACCGGTCCGGCGGGTCTGGTCGTCGGGGCCGTCCTCAGCGCCGTCATCGCCTTCCTGGCCGTACGCCACGGCAAGGCCCGCGCCAAGGAACTGGCCGACACCTGGAACGCGCCGGCCTGGGTGGTCAAGAAAGTGCTGAGCCCGTCACGCATGGCGAAGATGCGCCAGCAGTTCAAATCCCGCCTGCAAGAATCCCTGCGCCGCCAGACGGCACCGCTCCAGGACGAACTCGAGACCCGCATCCGAGAAGTCACTCAAACCCAGATCGAAGCCCTCTCCGAAGTCACCCAGTTGTAATACAAATTCTGATGAATTCTTGGGCGGCATGTCATACGGATTAGGAAAAGTTCTTGCGCGTTTGAGCGTTTGTCATTCCTTCGGCTTGCGCTCTGAGCTGCAGGTGAATCCCGGCGCGGCGGGATGGGCTACGAACAAAGCTATCTCAAGCCCGCAGGCCAGATCCTTCACTTCGCTGCGCTGCGTTCAGGATGACAGTTCCCCACAGCCAGAGAACGTGTCCTGATCGAAATCATTCCTCGCGTTTGAGCAGGACGGTGCGGGCCTGGGCGTGCGTCAGCGCCTTCTCGATTTCCAGCAGGTCCGGATAGTCCTGCGATTCGAGGATAAAGGGATCGATCTCGACCTCGTGGGTGAAGACCAAGGCCCGGGCACCGTCACTGCCGCGGCTCTCGGTGGCGACGCCAATGCTGACGGTCCCACCGCCGGCAGGCAGGTGCCACTGTCTCTGTTTGGGCGCCAGCACGACGCGGGAGAACTCTTGCGGCAGCTCCACCACGGTCGAGACGCGGCGACGATAGGGCTGCCCGCGATAGAACGGGTTCTCGTGCGTGTCGGAGCGCAGATTGAACAGGTGTTCAAGCGAGGCAGGGAGCTCGAAATACAAAAAGTCGCCGTCCCGGACGGCGTATCGCTCGACTGCGACGGAGAAGGTCTCCACGCCCGGATAGGAATTGAAATCGGTCACGAGGTCGCTGGTCGCCACGGCCGCCTGGGAGATCTCCGCGACCATCTCCTGATAGTACCGGTTGCGCTCCTCGGGCGGCATCTCGGCAAACATCTTGTTCCGGGCCGCAAAGGAGCCGCCGTAGTTCCTGCGAACCGCCGCAATGCGAGCGTCCCCCTTCCCGGTCAGCGTGACGCGATACTCATATTGCCTGAGGTCCTGCTTGTCCTCGGCGATGGCGACGGTTTCCGTCCTGCCCCGGGCCAGAGGCAGCGCCAGATGGCCGTCGGCCGGCGTCGAGCCCAGCGTGGCATACTGGTTGGTATCGTTGAGATAGACGTCGGCCCAGCCGCTGCGCACGCGGACGAGCACGTAGCCAAACGTCTCGTCGGCGGGATACCGCGCCTCGAAGCGTTGGAGAGACTCGGCCTGCGAGCCGTAATCGATCAGGACAAACTCGGGCGTCAGGCCCGCCGCTTCGAGCATGGCGTACAGCAGAACGGCCCGGTCGGCGGTATTGCCGTACCCGTCGGCAAGGGTGCGGTCGGCCTCGGTGACGGCACTGAGGGGCAGACCGTCAATTCCCGGTCCGGCCCGACGAATGTTCTTGGCGACGAAGTCGCGAATCTCCACGATTCGCTCGGCGACGGTCTTGGCCCCTTCCGTAATCTGGCGGGCGCGGCGCCGGGCGTCGTCCTGCCCGCCGGCCGCCTCGCGCAGCACGGCGAGAACCTTCTCGGCATACGCCTGCCAATCCCCCGTCGTGACGCGCAGCACCGGACTGTAGCTGTGGCGCGGGGGCAGGAAATCCTCGCGTCTGATGCCGGCCTGGTTCTGCACTTTCCACTCCCAGGCCACCTTGCGGCCCTGCGGCTCGGTGCTCCCAACGATGACTCGCGACGCGTCGGGCCCGGCGGCCTCGTCGGCGATGGCGACGCCGTTGTCGTCCTCCATGACCCGCAGGAGCACCGACGCCGGCGCCGTCAGACGAACCGTCTTGTGCTCAATTGGATCGAAGCTGCGAAAGACGTGGGTGGTCTCGAAGAACGGGCGGTCTTTCTTCACCCGTTCGTATTCGTATTCGATGACGCTGCCGACTTCGACGGCCGGCAGGCTGACGACCAGCGTCTTGGCCGCCGGGTAGCGCGGCGCCGAAGCGACCCAGGCCGCATCCATCAGATTAATCTCGTCGTCGCTGACTTTCTTGACCTGGCCGTTGTTGGAGACGGTCGCCTCGATCAAGTTGACCTCTTCCCAAACGGGATTGTAGTCGAGCTTGAGCTCGGCGTGGTCTTTCTTGCCCTTGTATGTGAGCACCTTCTTCTTGACGTGGTGCCTCTCCGTCCAGCGGTGAGCGTCTTGCAGATCGTACTCGCTGCGATATTCGAGGAGGACGACGTCGGCCTCAGGTCCGGCCGCACCGGCGCCGACTTGCCGCGCCAGGACCGGCATCTTGCGCCCGTTGTATTCAATCTGCTTGAGGCTCTCTTTGAGCTGCAGGTACTGCTGCGGGTCGAACTCAACGACCTTGATCAGGAATTCGCTTTGCCCCTGAAGCGAGTCGCCCTGGTGCTGGAGATCGCGTTTCCAGGAAACGGTCTCGTCCGCGATGGGGGCAAAGTCCGGCAGCGAGACGAACGAGCCGAGCGCCGGATCGATACGGAGATCGAGGCTCTCCCGAACGCCGCAGGCAATCTGCGTCTGGAGCGGGAAGCGTCGTTCCTTGAGGCCCGTCTTGCCGATGATGAAGTTCACAATGCCCACCTTCGCTCCGACGTGCGGCACCGGCATCATCACGGTATCGCCGTCGCCGACGAGGACATCCTCGGCGGTAAACGTCATCCGCACGGACAGGCTCTCGGAGGTGTCCTGCATGTCGGCGGGGCGCAGCTCGAAGTCGGTCAGCGTCGCGGCCGAAATGGAGGCCTTGAGCACGCCCTCGAAATAGCGTCGGCGCTCTTCCGGCTTGATCTGGGCGAAGTATCCCCGGTACGCGTTGTCGTTGATGCCGTCGAGCTTCAGCTCCGTCTCGGCGGTCAAAGTGCCCCGGGCGTCGATGGTGCCGGTGGTCTCCACCAGGACCATGTTTTCGCGAGCCGGGACGATGGGAGAGGTTTGCAGCGGCTCGCCCTGCGGATGCGCCACCAGATAGCTGAGATTGCAGAGATAGCTGGGCAACAGCTCCTTGGTGTTTTCGTCGGTGCAATCCATCAGCAGGTACGAGCCGTCGTCGTTGCGCACCGCGGTGATGGCGTGATTGAAACCGACCACGGGCACCTCCTCGTCCTTCTTGGGTCCCACGTCGATCAGAATCGGATACGCCTCCAAGCCCGCCAGACGCAGCATGGCCACCAGCAGGGCCGCCTTGTCGCGGCAGACGCCGTGGCGATTCTCGAAGGTCAGCTTGACGTCGTGAGGCTCCCACCCGGGCGACTCCTGCTCGACGGTGATCCCCATGTACCGGACCTGCTGCGAAACCCAATAGAAAATCGCTTCGATCTTCTGCCGGCGGTCGGTCAGGCCCTCGGTGAGCTTATCAACCATCTCCTGCATTTCGGGCGTGGTCGCTTCCAGGTGCGGCCGGCACAGTTGCCAGTACCAGCGCGAGATGGACTGCCAATCCGGCAGCGTGCTGACCAGCAAACGCTGGACCACCGTGTAGTACGCGGGCATGTCCGGCTCGGGGTAGATCCGCGGCACGTCCGCAACCTCCCAGCGGTGCACGGTCCTTTCCTCACGTTCCTGCTTCTCGTACGTCACGGTCCCTTCGAGGCGGTCTTTCAGGGCGATCTTTTGCAGAGGCCTGTCCTTCGGCGCGTGCACCTCGTACAGACCGTGCTTGATCGGAGCCGTCGATTCAAATACCTCGAAATCGTCCCACGTCTCCGGCATGTAACGCTTCATGGTCTGGCGATGCGTCACTACGTGCACCACGTCCTCGATCTGTATGCCGGGGACACCGACGCGCAGGACCTTGCTGTTGGGATTGTAGATATTCGAGCCCATTTGAGAACGGTCGATCATGACGCGGCTCTGCTTCTCAATGTCAACCGGCACGACCGTACCGTCCGGCCGGATCAGCTCCAGGGCCTTGACGCTCACCTGGCTGTAGGGCAGCATGAAATGGAACGAGGCGTTCTGCTTCTGACGCCGCCCTTTTTCGGTGAGCACTTTCGTGTAGCTGTCCGTCCAGGTGACCCCGGTCCCGTCCGGTTCATACTCGCACAGCGTCGCCTCGTCGACCTGTACGACGTCGGCGTTGGGATACGCCTGCCGCGTCACCTCAGCCGCACAGTCAACAACCTGCCCCCGGTCGAGGATCCCCTGCGAGTAGTTCTGCTGCCGCTCCGCGTAGACGGGCGCACACAGCAGCAAAGCAACAATAAGAGTCAGCAGTGTTGTTTTACGACTTGCCATCTTTCGACCTCCACCTGTGTGGGTGCGTTTTCCAAGCGTTGCACGTACGAATCGTACCGTACCCGCAGGGGCGATTCAGGTCAACCCTTTGAGCCGCTACGAACGGTCCCGGCTCGCGCGCCGGATGCGATGCAGGAAGTGGCACAGGAAGATCCCCACGATCAGCACGACCAGGGCCGCCAGGGCCGCACGCGAGCTGTAGGCCGCCACCCGCTCGTGAACCTGGCGCAAAAGCAGGGCCCAGACGAAAATGGCCACGTACGTGCCCGCCAGCACGACGACCATGTTGACCCAGGCTCGCAGCCCTAAAAGAAAACCGATTACACACCCGACGACCGGCCCGGTCATCCAAAAAGGGAACCAGACAAACGCAAAAAGCCCGATGATGCCGTACTTCTGCACCTTGTCCTTGTGGGTCTCGGCGGCACTATGGATGCGATCGAACAAGTTCTTGAGCCGCTTGATAACCAGCAGATGCCGCCAGCTAAATACAAACAGCGGGTAAAACAGAAGCACCATCACCGTCTCGACCACCATACAGATCCCAATGACGGTGCGATGGCCCAGGCCCATGGTGTGGCCGAAGGCCAGCCCGGCGGCTCGGCCGAACACGGCGGCGGTGGCGGTCGTGGCCATGAGGATTTGCGATTGCTCGCCATCCAGAAGAAATTCCGCCCCGAGCCAGAGCAGGTGTGCCACGGTCAGGGCGATTCCCAACAGCAGAATACGACCCTCCGGGCCGGCCAGCAGGGCCGCCCGGGAATGATTCGTTCCCGTCTTGTCGGATGCAGCATCGAGTGCGTCACTCTTGTCGCCCAATCTCTTCGCCTCCTGCCGCCAGAGCACTGATCGAGTTCCCCGGCCGCGGGGAATTACTCCTCTTTCCGGGTCAGCGTCATTGCGTTGGGGAAAAGCCGTTCGTCGCCGGCGTACCTGGCCACGAACGCCCGCAGGTGCTCCGTAGAGGCCGTCAGGACGGGGCGGTCCTCGATCATCTCGTGCTTGACCGCTTTCGGCTCAGCCTCGATTAGCTTGCCGAATTGCTCGTCGTCGGTCAGTCGAAGCACCAACTGCTCGCCGACGGAGTCTACCCGCACAAAGGTGTGAACGCGCAGGAAGAAGAAGGCGTTGTAGAGCAGCTTCATCTTCTCGGGGTCCGCCTCACCGGACGGGAAGCGGTCGGGAAACACGTCCAGGAACCGCTTGTCGCCCACCTTGACGAGGCAGGCAATGAAAGACCCTTGCCGGCCCTCGTCGTCGGTGATGTTGAGCCGGTAGACCTTGCCGGCCTGGTCTTGCAGCTCGTCCGGCAGCATCTCCGCATTCTCGTCCACGTCAAGCCGCGCGAATTCCCAGGTGACCTCGCCCGTCCAGGTACCCAAAAGCTTTTCCTCGAAGACCAGACTGTCCTGCGTGAACAGCGGATGCAGGGATACGACGGGAATGCAGCCTCCCAGAAGAATCGTCAGGCCGTAAAACAGAACCGTTTTCGTGTTCATGGTCTTATCTCCTGACCCGGGTGAAAAAAGCAACCGCACATTCCACCGCTATCTTACCACTTGTCGAGCCAATAGCAACAAAACAACCACAATTGCCCCAAGCAAGGGCGCGATTCAGTCTGCCGGTAGCGTCCGCCGGGCGCGTGCCGTCGTTGTCATTTCGACGGGAGGCCGGAAGCCGAAATGACACAAGGGAAAACCTGCGCTGCGGTCGAGATGACGGACGCATGCCGGCGGACGTCAAGCCACGTCGCCCAGACCCAGCGTGTCGCCGAATTTCGCCACGAGGGCCCGCCGGATGTTGCGGTGGCCGGGCTGGGCCAGCATCGGGTCTTGAGCGGCGAACTCGAACGCATGCTTCCGGGCACTCAGCAGCAATTCATAATCGTCGATGATGTTGGCGAGCTTGAGATCGGGCAGGCCGTGCTGGCGTGCGCTGAACAGCTCGCCGGGGCCGCGCAGGCGCAGATCATGTTCGGCGATTTCAAAGCCGTCGTTGGTGCGCATCATGACTTCGAGTCTCTCCTGCGCCGCTTCGTTGTCGGTTTCGGCGAAGAGCAGACAGTAGGATTTCGATTCCCCCCGTCCGATCCGCCCGCGAAGCTGATGGAGCTGGGCCAGGCCGAAGCGGTCGGCGCCCTCGATGACCATGATCGTGGCGTTGGGAACATCGACGCCGACCTCGATGACGACGGTGGAGACCAGTGCGTTGATCTGGCCCTTGCGGAATTCCGCCATGATCTGCTGCTTCTGCGGCGAGGGCATCCGGCCGTGCAGCAGGGCGACGTTGAACTCCGGGAAGACCTCTTGCGACAGTTCGCGCCAGCCGTCGGTGGCCGCCTTGATGTCTTTGCCGCTCTCTTCCACAGTCGCGATGCGCGGGTAGACGAAATACGCCTGCTTTTTTGCCCTGAGCCTTTCGCGGATGAAATCGTATGCCTTTTGCCGGTTGGCGCGCTCGACCCAGCGGGTGATGATCGCGCCGCGTCCGGGCGGCGCGTGCTGGATCACCGAGACGTCCAGGTCGCCGAAGGCCGTCATGGCCAGCGTGCGGGGAATGGGCGTGGCGGTCATCACCAGGCAGTGCGGCGTCCCGTCCTTGCGCAGCTCCGCGCGCTGGTGGACGCCGAACTTGTGCTGCTCGTCGATCACGACCAGGCCGAGCCTGCGAAACTCGATGTCTTTCTGAAGCAGAGCGACGGTACCGACGACAATGTCGATGTCACCGCCTTTGATCTGCTCCAGAAGCTGCGTTCTCTTCTTGCCGGTCAGGCCGCCGGTGATGAGCACTCTCTTGACCTGGCTGCCCTTGAGATAGCGCTCCATGCTGAGGAAATGCTGGGAGGCGAGGATTTCGGTGGGCGCCATGATGGCGGCCTGCGTCCCGTGGGCCACCGCCAGCAGGGCCGCATAGAGCGCCACGACCGTCTTGCCCGAGCCCACGTCCCCCTGGAGCAGGCGATTCATCGGCCGGGTCTGGTTCATGTCACCGGCAATCTCGGCGATGCATTGGTCCTGGTCTTCGGTCAGCAGGAAAGGGAAGCGCCTGCGAATCCGCCGGTCGATTTGCTCGCTGAGCGCGCAGGCCACGGCGCAGGAAAAGTGCTGCTTGCGATAACGGCGCAGGGCCAGCCCCAACTGCATGAGAAACAGCTCATCATATTTGATGCGGCGTTTGGCCTGGGCCAGCTTCTCCTCGTCCGGGGGCATGTGGATCCAGGCAAATGCATCGGCGCGAGGAATCAGCCCGGCCTGCCGGAGAAAACCCTCGTCGTAGAACTCCGAGATCAGTCCCTCGAGCTGGTCCAGCAGCGGCGCGATGATGCGTTTGATTTGCCGGCTGCTGAGACGCGACGTGGCGGGATAAACGCCGCCGCTGAAATACGGGTCGGCCCCCGAATGGTGCTCGTCGAGCACGACGAACTTCGGGTTGGTCATCTGCAACTGATGCTTGTAGAGGCCCACGTTGCCCGAGGCCATCAGAATCTGGCCGGGCTGAAGCTGGTTCCGCAGATACCCGCCGCGGAACCAGACGATGCGGCAGACACCGGTGTCGTCGCTGACGATGGCCTCGAAAATCGGGACCCGGCGATAGCTCTGATAGTCGGTGGATTCCACCAGGCCCACGATGGCGGCCTGCTCGTTCGGTTGCATCTGGGCGATTTTGATGCGGTCCGGAGCGAAGACCCAGTCGCGTGGGTAATACTCCAGCAGATCCTCGACGGTCTCGACGCCCAACTGGGCGAAGACCTCCGCCCGCACCGGCCCGACGCCTTTGACATACTGCACCGCGGTGTTGAGATTCAGGGCGGCTCGGCCGGAAGGCAATGGGCCGGCCACGCCGTGGAGGGCCTGGGGCCTCTGCATCGCTTCGGATTTCTTTTCTGATTGTAGTCGGTCTTCCGGCGTCATCAAACGTGACCATAGCACCACGGGGTCCCACTGGCCACCAGAAAGACCGCGATTTCACGTTGTTTGCGCCGAGAATCGTGAGAGTCGCTGCCGACGGTGCCGCACGCCGGTCGACGTCGTGTCATTTGCGGAAAGGCGGGCGTCCCCACTCACGCGAATCTTCGCTGGTTCTGTTCCGGGAGCACTGTCCTGCCGCTATTCATCAAAGCCATGCGCGCCGATGAGTCTGACAAAGCGGCAGCTACAGATGTGTCTCTCGACGAGCTTGCCCCGGTATTTCTCACCGGCGACGAGCTGCTGCACACCGCCCAGTCCAATGGGCGCTACGATCAGACCGGCCTCTGCGAGTTGTTCGATCAGCGGCGGGGGGAACTCCGGCAGGGCGGCGGTGACGATGATCCGGTCGAACGGCGCCTCCTGCGCCCAGCCGCAACTGCCGTCGCCGAGGTGGAACTCCACGTTGTCGACGCCGAGTTCTGCGAGCACCTTCCGGGCTGATTCGGCCAACTGCGGCACTCTTTCCACGGTGTAGACCCGTGCCGCCAGGCGGGCCAGCACCGCCGTCTGGTAGCCGCTGCCCGTTCCGATCTCCAGCACCCGGCAAGCGCGCGACAACCGCAGACGCTGGGTCATCAGAGCGACGATGTAGGGCTGGGAAATCGTCTGTCCCTGGCCGATCGGCAAAGGGCCGTCGAAATAGGCTTGGCTCTGGTACTCCGGCGGGACGAACAGCTCGCGCGGCACCTCGGCCATCGCCTCCAACACGTCCGCGTCGCCGATGTCCCGCCCTCGCAGGTCATGCTCCAGCATCCGCTGTCGTGCCTGACCCGGTTTGTGTCTGTCGTTGCGCTTCAACATGCGGTTCATCATGGGCCCGCCGCGCGCCTTTTGCAAACCAATTCCACGCTGTGGCCCTTCGACGGACGAGTTAGAACAGGAGCTTGACGGCGGCGGCGGCGGCGAGGATCTGGACGACGACGTTGAAGGTTTTTTGCGGGATGCGTTTTAGGAAGAAGATGCCGACGACGGCGCCGGCGGCGATGGCGGGCAGCATCATCAGGTCGAGCTGGGCGGTTTCCAGCGTCATGGTATCCAGATTGGCGTGGAAGGGCACTTTGAGCCAGTTGACGATGAAGAAGAACCAGGCGGCGGTTCCGACGAAGGCGAACTTGGGCAGTCGCATCGCCAGCAGGTAGATGATCATGACCGGTCCGGCCGCGTTGGCCATCATCGTGGTCACCCCGGCGGCGAACCCCAAAGCCGCCGCGAACCACCAGCGCGTGGGAACGGGGGCATCGGCGCTGCGCACGCGCGTGCGCCAGTAGTTGATGCCGAGCATGGCCAGTACGATGACACCGATGATCGGCTCCAGTTGCTCGTTCGTGACGTGCGCGAGAGCCCGCCAGCCGACCAGAATCCCGGCCAACGTCGCGGGCAAGAGCCGCAGGACGTGTTTCCACTGGGCGTTGCGCCGGTGGTAGCCGGCCGCGAACAAATCGCCCAGGATCAGGATGCCCAGCAGCACCCCGACGCTGCTCCGCGCCGGCAGCACCGTCGCCATCAGCGGCACGACCAGAATCCCGATGCCCGGAATGCCGGTCTTCGTTATGCCGACCAGGAAACCACAAAACGCTACGACAAACCACCCCGTGGGGTCCAAATCAAGCATGTTTCTCCTCGCTCGACGACAGCAGGTTCGCGACAGCCCCTTCTGGGAGCGGTGCACTGTAGCGGGTTTGGCCGCACGGTGCAACCCACTTTCGACGCAAAGGAGCGCGTCGTTCCGCAAGCCGCCGCGCGGCCCGAGCAGGGGTTTCGCCTTCGCGGGCGCCCTTCAGGTGTGCAGGCAGACTGATAGACGACGTCCGCCGGCATGCGTGTGTCATCTCGACCGGAGCGCAGCGGAGGGGAGAAATCCAGCGGCGGGCGCGCCGGGGCCCCTACCGGGGACCCGACGACGCACCCTCCGCAGGGGCGTCCCCCCGTGGGTGCCCTGCTGCGGCGGGGCAATTTTGCTGGAATCGGCCCGGCAAAAGGTGTAAAAGGCGACTGTTCATCCCATGTTGACGCAGTGAAAACAAAGCGCAGCACATGAAGATCGCCTACAAGAACAACACGGTCGAGAAGACGTTGACGGCGGTGAAGGCCGTGACCTCCGTTATGGTGGTCGCGTCCTTCGTCATCCTCTTCGGCTTCGAGCGCCCGCTCGTACCGGTGCAGATCCTCTTCAGGATCCAGATCGGAATGTTGGCCGTCTTCCTGGCCGGCAAGGTCATCCGGTTCTGCAACGCGCGCATCAGGAAAGAGTACGTGCTGGCCAACTGGTTCGAGATCCCCATGCTGCTGGCGCTGGGAGTAGTCATCATCGGGTCGGGCCGCTGGTTTGAAGAGACCGAGCCCGGCCGCGTCAGGCACTTGGCCGTCGGCATCTATCTCATCATCGAAGTGACCACCAAAGTTTGCATGGCCTCGGTAAGCCTGGCCGCCTCCGGCCGGAACCCGACCAAGACCCTCATCGCCAGCTTCGTCGTGCTCATCATCACCGGCGCCGGACTGCTCATGCTCCCGCGGGCCTCCACCGGCGAGCCGCTGCGGTTCGTGGACGCCCTGTTCACCTCGACCAGCGCGACCTGCGTGACCGGCCTGATCGTCAAAGACACGGGCAAGGACTTCACCTTCATGGGCCAGATCATCATCCTGGTGCTGATTCAGTTAGGCGGTTTGGGCATCGTGGTCTTCGGCGCCGTGTTCGCCTTGCTGCTGGGCCAGGCCCTGAGCCTGCGCGAGTCGGTGGCCATGCAGGATTTGCTCAGCGCGCGGACGTTGAGCCGCATCGGCAACATGATCGTCTTCATCTTCGTCGTGACCGCGGCCATCGAGGCGCTCGGGGCGCTGAGTCTGTTCGAAATGTGGGACGACGTCCCTTCGTGGCAAGCCGGCGTGCATTCCCGCTGGTTCTGCAGCATTTTTCATTCCATCAGCGCGTTCTGCAACGCGGGTTTCAGCCTCTTTTCCGACAGCTTCATCGACTACAACCGGAACTGGCAAATCTACGGGGTGGTATGCCCCTTGATCATTATCGGCGGCATGGGCTTCAGCGTGCTTTACAACCTCAGCACCGCCGTCGCCGACTCCACCGTGCGCTTTCTCAAGAGGAGCTTCAACCGGCAATACCGCCTGGCCATGGATCCGCCCAAGCGCGTCCGCCTGCAGTCCAAGATCGTGCTCAGCGTCAGCGCGATCTGCATCGTCGTCGGTGCGGTGACCATCCTGGTCTTCGAGCGGTATTCAACCGGAACCTCGCCCAGCCGACAGCCGGACGTTCTGGCCGCGCTGTTTCAGTCTATCACAGCCCGAACCGCTGGTTTCAACACCGTGGATATCGCAAAGCTGGCGCCGTCGAGCAAGTTTGTCCTTATCCTGCTGATGTTCATCGGCGGCTCGCCCGGCTCCACCGCCGGCGGGATCAAAACTGTTACCCTGGCCGTGATTGTGATGGCTGTCTTCGCCACCTTGCGCAAGCGAGGCGAAGTGGAAATGTTCAAACGCTCGATCCGAACCGTGGTTGTCGGGCGCGCCATCACAGTAACGATGCTGTTCATCATCGTGCTTTTCGGCACGACCATGATTCTGAGCATCACGGAGACCTCGTATCGCAACGGTCGCTTCGACATGCTCGACATCATGTTTGAGGCCGGCTCGGCTTTGGGCACGGTGGGCCTGACCACCGGCGTAACACCCGCTTTGACAGACGCCGGCAAGTTCATTATCATTGCTGTGATGTTGATCGGGCGCTTGGGCCCGCTGACCTTGCTGGCGGCGCTGACGTTTAACCTGAAACCGGTGAGATATAATTACCCGGACGAAGCGATTATTGTCGGCTAATACGTCGCTCCAATGCTTTCGACCGGACGGGGCGAAAAGGAGTATCTGCGTATGAGGCGCTTTGCGGTCATAGGTTTGGGACGATTCGGCCAGAAGCTCGCCATCGCCTTGGCGATGAGCGGCGCCGAGGTCATCGCCATCGACAGGGACCGAAACGAGGTCGAGCTGATTCGCGACCAGGTCAGTCTGGCGGTGCGGCTGGACAGCACCGACGAAGAGGCCCTCAAATCCCAGGGCGTGGACAAGGCCGACGTGGCCATCATCGCGCTGGGACAGGAGAGCTTCGAGGCCGCCATCCTGACCGTGGTGAATCTGCGCCAGACGGGCATCAAGCAGATTTACGCCCGCGCCGAGAGTCTCATCGCCGGCGAGGTCTTCTCCAAGGTCGGCGCCACGGACGTGATCTATCCGGAGATCGAGTCGGCCCAGCGCTGGGCCTACAAGCTCATCGCCCCGCAGATCGGCGAGAAGATCGACTTCGCCCCCGGCTACAGCCTCGCCCGCGTCAAGGCCCCGCCCAGCTTCGACGGCAAGACCGTCATGGACCTCCAGCTCCGCCAGAAGTACAACGTCAACCTCGTGCTGATCAAGCGCAGCGACGAGGCCCGCGCCAAGAAGAGCGAAAAGGGCTCCATCATCAACGTCCCCATGCCCGGCACCGTCGTCTACCAGGACGACATCCTCATGGTCGCCGGCTCCGACGCCGACCTCGCCAGCCTCCCCCAGGAATAGCCGCCGGCCTGTTTCTGACGAAGGCAAAAAAAAACCGCCGAGGATTCGGAAGAGAGAGAATCATGAAAACGGAAGCGTGGTGCGTTCAAGTCTCCATCGTTCTTGTCATGGGCTTTTTGTTTGGGCAAGGCTGCGAGAGGAAAGAACCGGAAAACCAGCCGAGCGATGCTGCCCCCGAAATCGTCTGTCCGCAGCTTTTTCAGAGGTCTGACTCTCTCGCGGATGCCCTGGCGTTCATCGAGGTCCCTGAGGACCGTATGGAATCGTCACTGGTCTGCGTACGCAGTAGAGGCCGCTTGGCCGATGGTCAACAGTTGGTCTTTGCCAACGAATTGTTCAGCCTGCGCCAGAGCAAAAACACAGAACGGTTCAAATCGCTGCTCAGCGACGCTACGCGAAGGGAACTCGACGAGCCTGACAACAGCCAACAGATGGTCCGCCATCATTTGGAAGAGGTCCGGAACGGAACGTTCCTTTACGGTGAATGGGACGTCAAATTCTTCGCCGCATTCCACACGCTGACACAGGATGAACTCGACACGCTTGGCGAACACGTGAGCTTCGCTCCGCCGCCGACCCATGCCATCACCTTCTATCACTTCCACAAACCCAACTCCATGTTGATCGGCACGCGCAATTACTTGATCCAGAACGGAGACTCGTACCGGATCGTCACGGAGACCCTGCGGAAGCCCCCCGATACCGCAGAGACCGACACATAGGGACATCCATCAGGACATGCGGTGCTCGCGAAGGAGCGTGAGGAAGTTTTGCATGTCTTCGGGCAGGGGGGCTTCGAATTGGACTTTTTTTTCGCTGGTGGGGTGGGTGAATTCGATGGTGTGGGCGTGCAGGGCGCAGCGGGCCATGGCGGGGCTCTGGACGGCCGGTTCGGCGTCGGCAAGTTGCCAGGCGTAGACCAGTCTTCCGCCGTACATGTCGTCGGCGACGATGGGGTGTTTGATATACGACATGTGCACGCGAATCTGGTGCGTGCGCCCGGTTCGGGGTTTGCACTGGACCAGCGCGAAGCCGCGAAAGGCTTCGATGACCTCGTAGAAAGTGATGGCTTCCTTGCCCGTCTCCGGCCGAACGGCGTACTTCTCGCGGACCCTCGGATGAATCCCCAGCGGCGCGTTGATCCGGTCGGCGTGCAGTTCGGGCGTTCCGTGCACGATGGCGGCGTAGCTCTTCCTGATCTGGCGCAGCTCGAATTGCCGCGCGACTTTCCACTGGGCGCTGTCGTGCTTGGTCACCACCATCACGCCGGTGGTGTTGCGGTCGAGCCGGTGCACGATGCCGGGGCGAAACTCGCCGAGCCCGCTGGAGAGCCGCTCGGAATAATAGGCCAGCGCGTTGACCAGCGTTCCGTGCTTGTTGCCGCGCGCCGGGTGCACGATGATGTCGGCCGGCTTGTTGAGGACGATGAGATCGTCGTCTTCGTAGATGATGTCCAGCGGGATATCTTCGGGCTCGATCTCCTTGCTGGGCGGCTCGGGGACGGTGAAATGGATGGTATCGCCGTGGCTGAGCTTGAAGCTGCACTTGACGGGCCTGCCGTTGACGGTCACCTCGCCGGACTTGATGGCGTCCTGGATGAATCTCCGGCTCAAGTTGCGGAACCGCCCGTGCAGGTATTTGTCAATCCGGCGCTCTTTGATGGAGACGCCGACATGAAGCGTCAGCGGCTGAGCGTTGTCGTCCGGCGCATCGCACATCGCGGCACATCACCCGCTGGCGGGCACGTTCACTTCCAGGACTTCGACGGCATCCGTCGCGTCCGGAAGAACGTCAGTCTCAGGCGCCGGCGCGGGAGCCGCCGGTGTCGCACCGACGTCGTTAGGTACCGGGATTACAATCGAGGCGTTGGCGTCGCCCGGCTTGATTTGTATGACGGGCGCCGATGCCTGTGGGCCGGCCGCCTGCGGCTGCGGCTCCGGGGCCACCTTGAAGACGACGCTGCCCTTGTAGTCCGCCATCGTCTCCAGGCGATATGCGGCCTCCGCTGTGGCTGCCGTTCCTTCGTACTCGGCGTTGGAGGTAACCGCCTGGTAGATCTCTCTGGCCTTGTCGAAGTTGCCCAGCTCCTCCTCGCACAACCCCAGCCCGAACTGCGCCTTGGCCGCCAGCGCGGGCACCTCCGAAGCGCGCTGCAGCGCCGTCTGGTAGCTCGCCTGGGCCAAAGCGGTTTGCTTGGTGAGCTCGGCGTTGCTGACGTTGCCGAGCCGATAGTGCAACTCGGCGCGAATGGCCTCGGCGCGGTCGATCAGCGCCAGCGCCGCCATCTCGTCGTCTGTGGCGCTCTGCGCGAATTCCTGCAGGTCGCGGGCCACGTCGAGCAATACGTACGACTGGTCCGTTCCCTGCGACAGCGACCGGGCAATCGCCCCCTTCTGCGTGGGCAATTGCGTCACCAAACCCGTCAAGCGGACCTGCGTTCGCGTCGACACCACGCGCTTCTGATAGAACACCCAGAAGTACACCGCCGCCGCGACCACGATGACCACCGCCGCACCGATCAGCGTCGTGCGATTCTCCTTGGCCCACTGGGGAAAATGGCCGAGCCAGTCGGCCAACTCGTTTGTCTTCAATTCATGCCGATGATCCGACTTCATTATCGTTCTCCGTTTCCTTGTCGCCGACAGCAGCCCAGGTTATCGGGCTATCAAAAAGCACAAACGCTTATGGTAACAGAACCGCTTTTGCCTTGCAATGCAACAGTGGCAAAGTTACAATTTTCCGTTGCTGCTATTGGAAAGGACTCACATGTTGGGGATGGACGCAGTGCCACGTATACCTGCACGAGAAACCCGACTCATCCGCACCGCTTGCCGCACCGCGATCGGCCTTGTGGTCGTACTGGGTGTGTTTTGCCCACACGTTGCAGGCCAAGGCGCGGACTGGGACAGCGAACGATATATCAAGGTCGATGAGATCGAGCCCGGCGCCGAGGCATATTGCCTGACCGATTACGGCGAGGGGGGAATCGAAAAGTTCGCGCTGAAGGTCGTGGACGTCGTTCGCGGGTACGAACCGGGGCACGACCTGATTCTCGTCATGGGCACGGACGACCGCCTCAAGCACACCGGTCCGGTCAGCGGATGCAGCGGGTCGCCCGTCTACATCGGCGAGCGTCTGGCCGGGGCGCTGGCGCGGAGCTGGTTGTGGGCCGAGGACCCGCTGTATGGCGTTACCCCTATCGCCGAGATGCTCGAGGTCGGCACCGGCGCCGAGACCGCCTCATCGCACCGCACGAGCGCGAAGGCAGCCTTCCGCTTCGATTTCTCCGAGCCCATCGACCTGGCGAAGGTGGACCGGCAAATCAAGAAAATGCAGCTTTCACAAACACGCAACAGCAGCGGGGCCATGGCGCTGCCTTGCCCCCTGCTGGTTTCGGGTCTCGCCGCCGAGGCCTGCCGGCAAGTGGCGTCGGAACTGGAAGAGATGGGCTTCACAGCGGTGCCCGGCCTGAGCGGCACGGCCGAATCCGGCTCAGACGAAGATGCGGCGGAGCTGATGAAGCCCGGCGGCGTCCTGACCATCCCGCTGATGGCAGGCGACATCAGAGCGACCGCACTGGGAACCATCACGGAAGTGCGCGACGACAAGGTATACGGTTTCGGCCACGACTACTTAGGCTACGGCGCCGTCAATCTGCCCATGGCCGGCGGCAAGGTTTACACGGTCGTCGCCAATCCCCAGCAGTCCTTCAAGCTGGGCACCTCGGGCGAGATTATCGGCGCTATTACGGCCGACGAGGCCACGGCGATCTTCGGAAAGATCGGAGCCAAGCCGAAAATGGTGCCCGTGACGATCCGCGTCGAGCGGTACAACGATCCCGAGACCCGTACGTACAACTGCCAGGTCGCGTACAACCGGCTGCTCACGCCGGGGCTGGTGCGCGTGGCCGTGGCCGGCGCGGCGCTGCAGCGCGGGGGGTTGCCGCCCGACCACACGCTGGAGTACGAGGTCGCCATCGGCCTGGACGACGGCAAATCCGTCCGCTTCGCAAACGTCTCGGCGGGCTACAGCATCGCTGAACTCGTGGTCGAGATCATCGGCACCGTGGGCCTGCTCATGAACCACCCCTACGAGGGCGGCGAAGTGAACTCTTTCGATTTCAAGGTGCACATCCTGCCGAAAGATATTTCCGCGCATCTGTGGTCGGTGAACGTGGCGGACTCCGAGGTCAAACGCGGGCAAAACGTTGACATCGAGGTGATCACCGAATCGTTCGCCATGGAGAAAAAGAAGTACCAGATCAGCCTGGCCATACCACAGGACATTCCACCCGGAAAATACGGGCTCATGCTGCTGGGCATTTACGAATATGAAAACTTCCTGCGGAAAGCCATGCCCTACCGCCTCATCGCCACGAACTATGAGACCCTCGTCGAGGCGCTGAACGAGTCCTTGAACTACGAGCGCACCAAGCTGTATTGCCTGCTGGTCCTGCGACCGGACGGGATCACCCTGGATCGGGCCGAGCTGCCCGACCTGCCGGCGACCAAGAGCATGATTCTGCAAAGCAACAAGCGGGACGTGAGGGTGCAGCCGTATCCGCATTGGATCGAAAAGACTGTAGAAACCGGTACGGTGATTGCCGACAAAGTACTGGTACCGATCACCGTGGAAAAATAGCGGTGCCGATAAAAACCACGGTTCGAGCAGAGATTTCGGGAGATTGAACACCCTCTCTGACGGAAGGCGTCGCCGGCTGCGGCCGGACGCATACGTAGGTTACCTCACTTAGGGAGTAAAAATGGCAACCGAATCGCGTTATGTAAGTCGCACAGGCATCATTGCCCTGGTCCTGGCCGTCCTGTTGGCGGCGCCCTGCGGGTGGGCCGTGACCAGCAAAATCACGCGGCAATCCAGCAGCAAGGACCTGCTTGCCGGCGAGACCGACGACGTCGTCATCAGCTCGAGAGGCACCATCCAGCTCGGGCGGGCCGCCAAGGTGCTGGCCAACAAATTCGAAGACGTCTGGTCGGTCAACAGCATCGCCGTCAGCGGAGGCACGATCTACATCGGGACCAGTCCCAACGGCAGCATTTACAAATACCGGCTCGGCACGCTCAGCAAAATCTATCCGGTGCACGGCGACGAGGCCTCGCCGCAGACCAGCCCGGCGGCCGACGAGTCCGAGGAAAAGGCGAAAGAGAAAGACGAGAGCGACGAGGAGGACGACTCAGAGGGCCAGGACATCGAGGCCGACGAGCGCTTCACCAACGAACACATCTTCGCGATGGGACTGGACGTGGCCGGACGGCTTCTGGCCGGCATCAGCGGCGCCCACTGTCGCTTGTGCCGCTACGAAGCGGG
>Ga0180431_10002191_pt1 | contig 26481 bp, 18 predicted proteins | sample SS_ome_11_FD_132459 | JGI IMG/M metagenome (GOLD analysis project Ga0180431, IMG submission 132459) | Hypersaline lake sediment archaeal communities from the Salton Sea, California, USA - SS_1_MS_1 metaG | ecosystem: Environmental > Aquatic > Non-marine Saline and Alkaline > Hypersaline >... | reverse complement strand
CCCGGCGAATCAGAGCGCACAACCGGTACGGTTTCATCCCGCTTGTCCTGATACTGCTTCCGATCGGGTGCGCCCGGCATCCGCCCCCGGCATCGATCCCTTCCGAGACCGCCCTCTGGGATCGCGCACCGAACGGCTATATCAGCGGTTGGAACCGGAGCCTCGAGGGGGGCGGTTTCCGCTACCACTCTCCCCACCCCGAGGTGGGCACCTCCCTGCTGACCCGGGCCACCGACACCCCGATGCCGATCGCCTGGGAAACCGCTCCCGTGCCGCGGGATCCCGGCCCTGCCGAGGCGATCTTCGTCTGGATGGGCGGTTTCAACCGCGGTTCACCGAACCACGATTTCTTTTTCTCCATCGACGGGCGGGAGACCTTCACCATCTCCACCATCCCCGAGGGTACCGGCGAGCAGTGGGAGATCGCCGGCGCCGACGGATGCCGGCTCGGTTTCCGCTCGCTGCTGACCGACCGTTACGACGACCTGATGGGTTACCTCTATCTGTCCGTCCCGCGCCGACTGCTCACCCCGTCCCGGCCGGTACGGATCGATGTCGTCGGCGAGCGGGCGGGAAGTAACGACTGGTACATGACCTTCGAGCACCCGGTTACAGAGGGCGTCACCCTGATCGCCGAGCCCGCCCTGGTCAGCGATCCCGGCGGTCCCCGGCAGCTCATCAGGGTGGATGTCGAGCATCTCGGTCCGCCGGCTGCAGCCGAGGTGCTCTTCGATGGTATGGTCCTGGGCGCCCTCGATCTCGAACCGGGCTATAACGCCCTCGACACATCCCTGCCCGCCGTTCGCGAACCTGTCGAGGTCGCCCTCGAGGTCCGGATCCCGGATATGGAACCGCTCGTCGAGACCGTCCGCCTGGCTCCGGTTCAGCCCCAGGAGCTCTGGCTGCTGCATCATTCCCATGTCGACATCGGCTACACCCACCTGCAGGCCGAGGTGGCCCGGCTGCAGATCGAAAATATCGAGAACGCGATTGCGTACGCCGAGGCCAGTCGGGAGAATCCGCCCGGTTCTCGATTCAAGTGGAACACCGAGGTGCTCTGGGCCGTCGACGAATATCTGCGAGGGGCTTCTGATGAACAGCGAGCTCGTTTCGGTGAAGCAGTCCGACAGGGGTGGATCGGTCTCGACGCACTCTATGCCAACGTTCTGACCGGGCTCTGCCGTTCCGAGGAACTGCTCCAGCTCTTCACCTGCGCCCGCGAGCTGGCCGAGGAGTTCGGGGTGCCGATCGAAGGAGCCATGATCACCGACATCCCCGGCTGGACCTGGGCGCTCATACCGGCCATGGCCCGCAGCGGGGTGCGTTACTTCTCGATCGGTCCCAACACCGGCCACCGCATCGGCTCGGTTCTCCGCGACCTGGGGGATCGTCCTTTCTGGTGGGTCTCGCCTTCAGGGACCGAGAAGGTCCTGGTCTGGGTGGCCGGTCGAGGCTATTCGTGGTTCCACACCGGCCTGGGCGCAAGAGCCATCACCACCCGTCTCGAGCCGGCAGCTCTGTTCAGCTACCTGCGCGAACTGGAAACCGCGGCGTGGCCGTACAGCATGGCTTCCTTCCGCTACAACATCGGTTCGGACAACGGGCCTCCCGATGCGTACCTGGCGGACTACGTACGCGACTGGAACGAGCGTTTCCTCACCCCCCGGATCGTCATCGCCACCACGGCGGAGATGATGCGCGAGTTCGAGCGCCGGCACGGGGAGGAACTGCCCGTCCTGAGCGGCGATATCACCGGTTACTGGGAGGATGGAGCCGCCTCGAGCGCGTATGAAACGGCCCTGAACCGGCATAGCGCCGAGCGACTGACCACCGCCGGGGCCCTGCAGGCGATGCTGGCGCCGGAGCTCGACCTGAGCGGGGAATTCGCCGAGGCCTGGCGCCATGTGCTGCTGTACTCCGAGCATACCTGGGGCTCGTGGAACTCGATCAGCGAGCCCGAGGCGCCCTTCACCCTGCAGCAGTGGGAGACCAAGCGGTTCTTTGCGTTGCGGGCCGATTCCCTCTCCCGGGCCATCGTGGACCGGATCACGAGCGCTGTCGGCGCCCGGCCCCGCTCGACTCCCGCCGCAGCCATGGATGTCCTCAATCCCTCCTCCTGGTCCCGGGGGGGAGTGCTCACCCTCGGTCCGGAGTACGCCCGCGGAGGCGAGCGGGTCACCGACGCCGAGGGCACCCTGCTGCCCGCCCAGGTGCTGCGTGACGGTTCGATGGCCGTGCTCGTGCCTGCGATCCCCCCTTTCGGATCCCGCCGGCTGCACTTCGATGACGGCTCGCCCGGTGCGGGAGGGGGGGTCAGGGTTACCGAAACGGTCCTGGAGAACGGGGTGCTGCGAGTGGAGGTGGATACAGCTTCCGGGGCGGTATGCAGTCTGCGCCGGATCGGTCGGACCGAGGAGTTCGTGGACCCTTCCCGTCATCCAGGCCTGAATACCTATGCCTACGTGGCCGGGCGCGATCCCGCCGAGCCGCTGGCCGCCGGTCAGGTACAGATCGAGATCGGGGAGCGGGGACCGCTCGTCGGGTCGATCGTCATCACCTCCCCGGCGCCCGGCTGCCGGAGTCTGCGGCGCGAAGTGCGCCTGACCCACGGGGCCGACCGGATCGAAATCGTGGACACCCTCGACAAGGAACGCGTCCGCGATCCCGAGGGTATCCACTTGCTCTTTCCCTTCCACATCCCCGACGGCGAGGTCCGTATCGATCTGGGCTGGGGTCACTACCGGCCCGGTCCCGACCAGCTACCCGGGGCCAACCGGAACTACTTCAGCGTCCAGCACTGGGTCGATGTCTCGAACGAGCGCTCCGGCGTGACCTTCGTGCCGGTCGACGCGCCCCTCATCGAACTGGGCCGGATCACGACCGACGCCGTCGCGGTCGGCTGGCGGGAGCGGATCGAACCTTCCTCGACCCTCATCTCCTACGTCATGAACAACTACTGGGAGACCAACTACCGGGCCTGGCAGGAGGGCCCGGTCACCTTCCGGTACACCATGCGACCGCACGATGGCTTCGATCCGGCCGCCGCTACCCGCGTCGGGCTGGAAGCGAGCCAGCCTCTGGTCGTCTGCACTACGGATCCGGGCGCCGCCCGCCCCGGTTTCGATCTAATCGTCGAGCCGACCGACATCATCGCCATGATCGCACCCCCCGAGCCGGGCCGGAACACCTTCGGGCTACGCCTCTACAACCCGACTGCAAAGACGATCCGAGCCCGGGTGAGGATGGCCGGGGTCGAACAGGAGTTGATCGAGATCCCCGGCCTGGATTTTACGACCATCCGGTTCGAACCCTGACCTGAGGTCCCGAATACTCCTCCGGGAGACAGGTGTCGTATATCGAAGAGGGCCTGTCTCAGAGTCCGGGCAGGTGGAGAATCAGATTGGGATCGGGGCAGAGTTCGAGGTAGCGGCGGCGTTCGGAGGGCGGAGCGACCCCCGGGAAATCGCCCTTCCACTCCCCGATATCGGTAATCAGCTGGAAGTGCAGATGCGGGGGCCAGCCCCCGTTCTCGTGCGCCTCACCGACCTGCCCCACGACCGCCCCGGCCCCGATCTCCTGACCCTGCCGACAGGTGTCCAGCGAGGAGCGGGTCAGGTGTCCGTAGAGGATCCAGAAAGAGAGCGGGCCCAGCCGGTGCTCGAGGATGATCGTGGGACCGTAGTCCCCCACCCCGGTGTTCTCGGCCAGGCTGTGCACCGTGGCGGGCAGCGGCGCTGAGACCGGTGTGCCCGATTCGACGAAGATATCGATCCCCAGATGAATGCTGCGCGGTTCCCGGTCCCGGGTGAAGAGCGGACTGTGGCGGTAGATGACCCGCTCCTCGTCATACCGGCCGATCCCCACCGCCGCCTCCTCGCGATGGAGCACTGCGTCGATCCAGGCCGAAAAAGCCGCGGGATCGCTCAGATTTACCGCATCGAGCTCGCGATTGTGAACCGAGAGATCGAGCACCGTCAGAGCCGTCTTTGACAGATCGAAGGAAAAAAGCGGACTAACAGCGGACCTTTCCGCCAGCTGTTTTCTGATCTGATCGCTCATCGAGTCCATCGAGTATCTCCACTCTCATTCTACCCGCAGGGCGTCCATGGGATCCACCCGCATGGTCCGCAGAGCCGGACAGACCACGGCTGTTATTCCGGTCAGACCGAGCACCACGCAGACGGCCAGCGTCAGCGGGAGGTTCCAGGCCTCGACTGCTACCGCCACCGACCCGGTGATGAGCCGTATCATGGCAGAGGCCAGAAGCAGGCCCAGTGCCAGACCGGTGAGAACCTGTACGAGTCCCTGCCGGAGAATCAGGCCGAGGATATTCCGGGCCCTGGCCCCCAGAGCCATCCGCAGACCGACTTCCCGGGTCCGCTGGTCCGCCAGAAAGCTGGTCACGGCGAACAGGCCTACTGACGCCATGAGGAACGCCGCCACGCCGAAGGTTATAAAAATCCCGCCGATAATGATGAGGTTGATCAGGTTACTGTTGACCGCGTCGCGCAGCGTCCTGACAAAGTAGATGGGCGTATCGCCCTGCAGCTCCATGACCTCCTCCCGGAGAGTCGCTGCATAGGTCAACGGTGCTCCCTCGACGCACAGACCGATACTCACAAATCCGAGATCCCCCTGGGGAATGGGACGGTAGGCCCCCTGAGGATCCCCCGCCGGGCTGTACGCCCCATCCATATTCAGGTCGGGAACGACTCCCACCACGGTGAGCCAGGGAGAATCGGTGTCATCATCCCCCAGACGAATCTGTTTGCCCAGAGGCTCCTGGTCGGGAAAGAACTGCTCGGCGAGGCTCTGATTGATCAGGGCGACGGCAGCCCCCCGGGTATCATCTGAGGCGGTGAAATCGCGGCCCTGCACGACGGGAACATCCAGAGCCCGGAAGAATCCGGGCGAGATCCAGGCCGATCGAACGTACGGGCCCTCTCCCCTTCCCACGGATTCGTCGCCCTGGAGCCCGAGTCGGAGCCGCTGCGCTTCTTCTCCGGGCAGAGAGGTGGCCAGGAAGGTCGAGACCACCCCCGGATGAGCCTCGAGCCGGCTGCACACATCCCGGTAGAAGGCCTGCCGAGCATCCCGGTCGGGAAAGTACTCGTCGAAGAGCCCGACCCGGGCCGTCAGCACCTGATCGACGGGATAGGGATAGTCCACGGTCTGTTTATTAACAACCCGCAGGGCCACATGGCCGGAGGTCACCATGAGAGCAGCCGATACGACGAGCTGAGCCGTCACCAGCAAACGGCTCAGTCGACCCTGCTTCAGGCCGGATCCGCCCCGCATGCCGGTCCGAAGAACCGTCTGAACACCGGTCCGGGAGGCTCGGTAGGCCGGGATGAGACCGGAGAGGATCGCAGCCAGGACCGTACTGGCCAGGACGAAAAGAAGAATGGGGGCATCCACCCGGAAGATCATCCAGAAGGGCGGTGGATAGGTCAGGTTGACCATAACGGTCCGGTTGAGGATTTCCATGATCCCGATCGTCAGAGCTGTTCCGAAGCAGGCTCCCCCCACCGCCAGAAGCAGAGCTTCCTGAAAAACCTCCTTCATGACCTGTCCCCGGCCGGCCCCTATGGCTACCCGGATAGCCAGGTCCCGGGATCGGGTCACAGCCCGGGCCAGGAGGAGGTTGGCCACATTGAAACAGGCGATCAGAAGGACCGAGAATCCGGTCAGAAGAAGAAAGGCAACGACGCCCCAGAGGTCCGAATCCTGGTATGACAGCGGGTAGGGTTCAAGATAGGCGCGGCGTCCCCGGGTTGATTCGGGGTACGCCTGATCCAGCCGGGTACTGATACCGTCGAACTCGGCCTTCGCTTCATTCAGGGTCACCCCGTCGCGAAGCCGGCCGAAGACCTCGAGTCCGGGGCCCTGCCCGCGCTCAAAGGTCTGGGGATCCACCGCCAGAGGCAGCCAGATGTCCTCCCAGTAGGGGAACCCGAATCCCTCGGGCATGATCCCTGCGATCGTGGTCGGCTCTCCGTTCACTCTCATCACCCGGCCGATGATGTCACCATCGGCGCCGAAGCGACTCTGCCAGACTGTATAGGAGATCAGCGCCACCCCCGGCGCTCCGGGGAGCCCTTCTTCGGGCAGGAAGGCGCGTCCCATGAACGGCCGGACCTGAAGCAGATCGAAGGTATTGGTCGTCACCCAGGCGCCAAAGAACCGTTCCGGCCGGTCGATGCCCGAGAGGTTCACGGTACCGGTGTAAAAACCGCCGAGATCCTCGAAGGTCGTCTGCTGTTCCCGCCAGTCGCGCAGATCGTGCAGGCTGACCGGGAGCCCGCTATCGACCTGTTCGGGATCAACCTGTTCCAGGTGCATGATCCGGCGCCCCCCGGGGACCGGCAGCGGCCGAAAAGCCATGGCCGCGACCAGGCAGAAGAGTACCGTGGTGAGACCGATCCCGAATCCGAGAACAACGATGCCACCGATCGAGAGCGACGGCCGACGGATCAGAGCCCGAACGGAATGCTTGAGATCCCGCCCCATATCGGGCAACCGGCTCCACCCTCGCCGGGTCGAGGAAAGTTCGCGAAGCTCTATCCTCTCCTGCTGGCTATCAGATCGATCGCCTCTCTTCCTCCAGCTCCGGGCCCGGAGCCTGAGCCCGCCGATTCCGGCTCCGACACACTCTCGAAACAGGAACAGGACCTTCCCGGTCAGGCTTTTTCCGACATCGGCAAGCTTGCTGACGAACGTCCTGACCATGTCAGACCCGAATTCGCCCCGGAAGGCGGACGGGTAGGAGTGGAGGCAGAACCGAAAAAAGGCGACGATCCAACCGCTCGATGGCGACGTTCCCGTCGTATTCCTCACCGGATTCATCTCACAGTCCTTTCGGCGAGAGAGCCCGGTTCCGGGCCAGTGAGACGAGGTTTTCCAGCCGTTCCACTTCCAGGGCCATAACCCTGCGGCCCAGGGAGGTATAGCGGAAGTACTTGCGCCGAGCGTCATCATGGCCATCGCCGGGTTCGAATTCCTCAACCAATCCGTCGTCCTTGAGCCGCTTCAGGGCCTGATAGAGACTCCCGGTGGTCGGTTTCAGCCTCCCGGCCGTCCGTTCCTCGATCTCTTTGCCGAGGGCGTAGCCGTGCGAAGCTCCCGAACCCAGGGCCAGAAGGATCTGAAAGGCGAACTCGGAAAGAGGCAGGTAGTGTTCTGGATCTGTCGCCATACCGGACATGGCTTTCTTCCTTGTCTGTGTCTTCCGGATTCCTCAACTGGTTCCGGTGCAGAAACGGCTCTTTACCGCGTTTCTGCCTCGTGTCCTGTCACGCGACATGGCACTCGGGAACGCTGTCATTGTAGTGGCTTTCACTATAGTGAGAATACGATTCAAACTGAGAAAAGGTTCCAGCAGCTCACCGCCGAGTATCCTGAGTCATGAGTTTGTTGCGGCACACCGGGGATCGTCAATCCGTCCCCACGCGTCACCGCGAACGTGAATATCTCCTCACAGCGCCAGCCTATGCCCGCCGTGCACGAAGAGATGCTCTCCCGTGATCCAGCCGGCCTGCTCCGATGCCAGCCAGAGAACCGCGTCGGCGATGTCCTCGGGGTTGTTGTCGCCGGTGACGATGACCACCGCATCGTGCAGACCCGGATCGATCATGATGGATTCCTTCAATCAACAGGTCAGGTGAGAGCCTCCCTCAACGGTTCCGACTCAGGTCCTTGAGTTCGATCCTGCGGAACTCGATCGGGTGGGTCTCGGCCTGCAGAGCGATATAGCCGCTTTCGAGCAGAGTCCCTTCGGGCAGGGGAAAGCCCTCGGGCACGTCGCCCCCGATCTGCGGCTGCTCATAGGTGAAGACAGTATCACCCTCCACAACGTGATAGATGAATCCCGACGAGTGCACATGCATCTCGACCGTGACCCACTCGTCGCCAGGAAAGGTTCTCGAGGTTGAGTTGGTGCAGTGCCTGGTGATGAGTTCGCCTTCCATGACCACGTGGGTGCCGGGCGTGCAGACGTTCAGGGTCGGCCGCTCCCCCTCCCCCGTTCCCCCCAGGAACTGCGCTTCGACCGAAACCGGAAAGTCCTGGTCCAGGAGCATGCTCCGGGCCGACTGGGAATGCAGCATGGCCCCATTGTTTCTCAAGGCCCAGCCGGGTCCGCCCGCGATCTGCTCGCCCGTGAAGCGGTATTCCACCCGCAGGATGTATTCCGAAAAAGGCTGGTGATAGAAGATGTGCCCGAACTCCCCTCCCCACGTTCCCTCATAGTCCTCGTAGCTGACTTTGAGCAGCCCGTCCTCGACCCGGAAGATATCCCGGTAGTTGTCGTTGAGCTCGTGGCCGGAGATCTTGACATCCCAGCCCGAGAGATCGGAACCGTTGAAGAGCTGGATCCAGTCATCCTGAGCGGCACTGCAGCCGGCCAGAGCGAGCAGGGGGAGCAGGGAGAGATACTTCATGGTGGATTGTACCCTTCGCGTGGCGGTGGCAGTCGGTCGGGCCGAGATGACAGCAGTTCTGTGCCGATGGGAGGAGTCTATCACTCCACTGCCGGCGATATCCACCACCAGCATCGCTGTTTTCAGACTCGATACCTCAATCGCGGCGGCGGCCGGTGCGACGTTCCGATCGGCCAGCCGTTGCTGTTTCCTTCTGCAGAATCGGAAGGGTCAGAGCAGACGCGGTGTTGTTGATACCCGTGTCGGCAGGCAGAGAATCAATCCGGACCTCACCTGTTCACGGTATGATGCTTCAACCGATGGCGTTACCTCACTCCTGCCGCAGGGTTGAGGCCGGGTCAATCGCCGTTGCCCGGCGGGCCGGCAGGTAGCCGGCGGCGGTGGAGACGAGAAGGAGAACCGCCCCCACCCCGATGTACACCATCGGATCACCCGGACTGACATCGTAGAGAAGCCCTGCGATCAGGCGGCTCAGCACTCCCGCGCAGACGGTGCCGACGAGGATGCCGACGCCGGTCAGCAGCAGCCCCCGGCCGGTGATCAACCAGATGATTCCGGAACGTCCGGCGCCGAGGGCGGAGCGGATTCCGATCTCGGCCGTACGGCTGGTAACCAGCCAGGAAAGCAGGCCATAGAGTCCGACCATGCAGAGACTCAGGGCTATCGCGGCGAAGAGGCCGAGCAGGATCACCTGCAGACGGCGGGGTGCCACCGAGTCGCTGATGATGTTCTCAAAGGTGGTGATCCCGGCCAGCGGCAGTTCGGGATCCAGTTGTCCAACTACCTCCCTCAGGTCCGCGATCGTCTCCCGGGGAGGGTCGGCGGTCCGGATGACCAGGGTCATGGATCGGGGTGTGGAGAACTGGAGGTTGGAGAGGTAGATGCCGGGGAAGGACTCGGTCTCCAGACCGTACTGCCTGACATCGCCGACCACACCGATGATCTCCCACCCGTCGTCTTCGGAGTCCCCCTGATATCTGACTCGCTGACCGAGCGGATCATCATCGGAGAACATCTGCCGTGCGAATGATGCATTGATGATCGCGACCGTCGGGGTTTGCGGGGTGTCCTGTTCCGAATCGGGCCGCCGCCCCGTCAGCAGGGGGATCTGCATGGTCTCGAAATAGCCAGGTTCGATATAGCGCCTTTGACAGTCGATCGGTTCGATGTCGGGGCGTCCGGCGACTTCGAAGTAGTGTGATCTGCCTCCGCGAAAGGGCAGGCCGTCGATCCCTGAGATCGAAGTGAAAGCCGGTAACCGCTCGATTGTGCGGCGAAGCTCGGCATGAAACAGGCGGGCGTGCTCCGGGGTCGGGTAGCGGGCTGCGGGCAGAGAGATTTCGGTGATGAGCAGATGGTCGGGTTCGAATCCCACCTCGACCTGCAGCAGGCGATCGAGACTCCTCAGCAGCAGCCCGGCCCCGACCAGGAGGGTGAGCGCAAGGGCCACCTCGGCCACGACCAGGACGCTCTGCAGCCGGAAGCGGCCCCGGCCGGGTACCGGCGGTCGTTCGCCGGAGCGCAGCCCGGTCAGGATATCACGCCGGCTTCCGGAGAACGCCGGGGCCAAACCGACGACGACTCCAGCCAGCACCGAAATCCCGGCGGTGAAGAGAAGCACCGCGTGGTTCATTCCAATCCCGGCCGACCGGGGCAGACCGGTGCCCAGACCCCGGACGATCAGCTCGATTCCGAGCCAGGCCAGGGCGATGCCGATAATCCCGCCGAACAGAGCCAGTACGAAACTCTCGGTCAACATCTGCAACAGGAGTCGTCTCCGTCCCGCCCCCAGGGCCAGACGGACCGCCATTTCGCGTCGCCGGGTTTCAGCCCGTGCCAGGGTCAGATTGGTGACGTTGGCGCAGGCGATCAGCAGCACCATGAGCACCGCCCCCAGCAGCATCAGCAGCGGGGCGCGAATATTGCCGATATACGTAGACAGCAGCGGACGCACCCGCCACTGCCAGCCGTCATTCGTAGCCGGGTACCGCACGGCGAGATCGGCCGCGATGCCTTCGACTTCATCAACGGCGGCGGCGAACTCGACTCCCGGCTTCAGGCGGGCCAGTACCCGCAACCAGTGGCGGCCCCGGCCGAGCCTGTCCTGACCGGTCCAGGCACAGGGCAGGCAGAGGTTCACCTCCCCGTCTTCGAAGTGGAAGTCGGCCGGCAGAACGCCGATGACGGTATGCGGTTCCCCGTCCAGGGTGATTGATTCGCCGATGATACTTTCGCGACCGCCGAACCGGCTCGACCAGAAGGCGTGTCCCAGCAGGACGACCGGTTCGGCTCCGGCCTCATCATCAGTCGACAGGATCGGTCGACCGATCACGGGCAGGGCGCCCAGCATCTCAAAGAAACCGGCCGAGACCCGCAGGCCCGCAACGACTTCTGGATCACCCTGCCCGGTCAGGGTGGCCGATCGTGGATAGTACGTCCCCACTTCCTGCAGCAGGGTGGAGCGCTGGCGCAGATCCTCGAAATTGGGGGGCGAGAATCCCATGAACCAGCCCTCGGGAGCCCGCTCATCTATCATGATCAACTGTTCGGAATCAGGATAGGGCAGGGGCGCGAGGAGCACCCCCTGCACCACACTGAAGATGGCGGTGTTGGCCCCTATCCCCAGCGCCAGGGTGATGATCACGACCAGGCTGAAACCGGGATACCGATGCAGGGTTCTGAGAGCAAGATGGGCATCACTCCGGCGATCTTCGAAGAACCGGACCAGGCGCAGACGTCGGTCCCGCGACTGGATGTCCCGGCGGCCCTGGCGGTCACCCGCTTCAAGATCACCGAACCGGCGCAGCGCTTCCCGGCGAGCCTCTTCGGGATCCCAGCCCTCGGCGATGAGATCCCCGGTCAGGGCTTCGAGGTGGAAGCGATGCTCCTGCTCCACCTCGGCTTCGATCGGGATTGAGTTCACATCGGGTCGCCGGCCGGTGATGTGTCCGACCCGCCGCCACTTTTCTTTCCCGGTCATGCTCAGATCTCCGCGGATCGCAGGACGACATCCATCGCCCTGACGTACTGACGCCAGCCGTCGGTCTGGACCTGCAGATGCTCGGCCCCGGCCGGTGTCAGATCGTAGTACTTGGCTTCCCGACCGGTGGCTGAACGCCTCCACTCTGAACCCAACCAGCCCCGTTTCTCGAGCCGTCGCAGCGACTGATAGAGGGCACTGTCCTCTATCTTGATGGCTTCGCCCGTCTTGCGGTGAACCCACTTGCTGATGTCGTAGCCGTGCATCGGCTGCAGACTGACCACTTTGAGAATCAGCAGATCGAGGGTGCCGCGCAGCAGTTCAAGGGATTCCCGGCTCATGGTTCAGCTCCCGTTCGGGCCAGTGTCCTGAGCCGCATATCCGCTACTATCCATTCCCGGTTATGCAATGAAAGCATGACTCAGAACATGAGATACAACTGAAGCAACAGATTCTGATGTATCAGGTTCTGCTGTATAAACGGCTTCCATTCCAGAAATGTTGCCCGAAATCGTCAGCCGAGAATCGTTTATGAAATCCGACTCAAGCCTACTCCACCCGCAGAGCTTCCAGGGGATCGACCTGCGAGGCCCGTCGGGCGGGAAGCCAGCCGGCCAGCGCAGAAACGAGGGTAAGAAGGAGAATCGCCGCCGTATAGGTCGCCGGATCCGATACGGTCACCTCGAAAAGCAGCCCCTGGAGTGCCCGGGCGGCGAGCCATGAAGCGGCGGCTCCCAGGATGATGCCTGCACATGCCAGCCTGACGGTCTGCATGAGAACGCGCACCCGCACGCCTGAGACGGACTCTCCGAGAGCCATCCAGATGCCGATCTCCCGCCTGCGCCGGCTCACCGCATACGAAATGACGCCGTAGATGCCCAGGGCGGCCAGGATCAGTGCGAAGAGGGCGAAGCCGCTGAGCAGCCACACCACCGAGCGCCGGGCGAACATCGCCCGGTCCACCAATCCCTGCACGGTCCGGAATTCGGTCACCGGCAGATCGGGATCGACGCGCTGAAGGGCGGCTCGCACCCGGGGCATGAGTTCTGCCGGCGGCCGCCCGCTCCTGATCACCAGATCGAGCGAACCGAAACCGACGCGATTCACCCGGACAGACATATAGAACTCATTGCCGGATTCCCGCTCGGGCCCGAAGTACCGCACATCGTGCACCACCCCGATGACCCGCCACTCCGAACCCTGAGACATCAGGGATTGCCCGATCGGATCCCGGTCCGGCCAGAGGGTGTGCGCCATGGTCTCGTTGACCATGATGACCCGCTCGCTGGACGGGATCTCGGCCGGCGTGAACTCCCGGCCGACAAGGAGTGGGATATTCATGGCCGCCAGATACCCATCGCTGATGATGCGCGGGTGGGCCGGCACGAACTGATCCTGTTCGTTGTCCGGCCCGCTCGCCGTCACCCCCCAATTCCGCCAGCCGTAGTTCTGACCCAGCGGCAGGGCATCAGTCAGGCCCGCCGCCTCGACACCGGGAAGGGCGCGTACGGTGCGGAGAATTTCGTCGAGGTACACTTTTTCCGCCTCCCCCCCTTCTCCTCCCGACGGATCCACCCGCAGGGCCAGGACATGATCGGACTCAAAGCCCAGGTCCACCTCGAGAACGCTGACGAGACTCCGCAGCAACAAGCCCGTCCCCGTGAGCAGGAGGCAGGCCAGGACGATCTGGGTGACGATGAGCGAGCCGCGCGCCCAACCGCGACGGTGACCGCCGTCTGAGGTGCGATCGCCTGCTTTCAGCGCCCCGTACGGTCCCGCCGCTGACACCCGCAACGCCGGCGCCAGGCCGAATCCCAGGCCGGTCAGAAGCGCGGCCGTCAGCGCGAATCCCAACGTGGCCGTATCAATCCGGACATGGTGAAGCAGGGGGATGGCTGCTGCCTCGATACGGGCCAGCAGCAGCGTTCCTCCAACCGCGAGCAACAGCCCGACCAGTGCACCGCAACCGGACAGTGCCAGACTCTCGGTCAGCATCTGCCGGATCAGGCGTCCGCGGCCTGCGCCCAGCGCGACCCGGACGGCCATCTCCTTCTCCCGTGACGAGGCGCGCGCCAGAAGCAGGTGTGAGAGGTTGACGCAGACCAGCAGCATCACGAACGCGACCGCGACGGCGAGGATGAACACGGCCTGGCGGTGGGTGCCGCTTACCCGCTCGCGGAGCGGGGTGAGGCGCGGATCGAAATCGTTTCGCCAGTTCTCTCCCCCCCGTACCGGTTCGATGCTCTCACCGATCGCGGTTGCCTCGGCCCGGGCGGCTTCGAGGCTCACCCCCGGCGCCAGACGCCCGATCAGAGCCAGGGTGTTCCCCTGACGGTTGATCGCCGGACTCAAGGGGATGGGTACGAAGAGATCGACCCTGCTACCCGGCGCAAACATCGCGGCGAAATCGAAGGACTGCGGCAGTACGCCCACGACCGTTACCGGGACATCATCGAGCAGGATCGGGCGGCCGACGACAGCGGGATCCGCAGCCAGGCTGCGCTGCCAGAAGCGATGACTCAGGAGCGCCGCCCGGGGCTCTTCCCAGGCGGATCCGGCGACTTCTTCAGCCGTGAAGAGCCGCCCGATCTGAGGCTCGACGCCCAGCAGTGAAAAGAAGTTCTCGAGAACCGGAACAGCGGTCACCCGTTCCGGTTCGCCGGCACCGGTGAAGTGGATATCGCCCGGACCGTAGAAAGGCGAGAACGCTGCTACATCAACCAGTGTCCGGCTCCGGGTTTTCAGTTCCTGCAGGTTTATCACCTGCACGGTCTGACTGGAGAGGTTGGTGCTTGTACCGTTGGCGATCCAGACCAGGCGGGAGGGATCCTCGAATGGCAGAGGACGCAGCAGCAGCGCGTTGACCACATTGAAAACCATACAGCTCGCCCCGATCCCGAGTCCGACGATCAGGACGGCGAAGAGGGCCAGTCCGGCGTCCCGCCGCAGCACCCGGAGGAAATTGCACAGGTCCTGCCCGATCGTCTCCACCACCGGCAATCCACGGTACTCCCGGTGCAGTTCCCGGGTCTGGTCCACCCCGCCGAGACTGATCAGGGCCCGGCGACGGGCCTCTTCGGCCGACAGCCCGCGCTTGAGGTTGTCCTGAATCGCCAGGTCGAGGTGGGCCGAGAGTTCGGCTTCGAAGTCCTCCTCCCGATCGCGCCGGCGGATCACCGCGATCACCCGGGCCAGGAATTCCCGCAGGGCGTCCATCACCGGGCCTCCGCCGGCTCGGTTGACAGCACCCGGCCCATCACCTCCACCAGCCGCTCCCAGTACTCCTTCTCGGAAGCCAGCCGGGCCGATCCTTTCTTGGTGATCTCGTAGAACTTGGCCTTCCGGTTGTTCTCTGAAGTGCCCCACCGGGCGCGGATCCACCCGCGGTTCTGCAGGCGGACCAGCGAGGCATAAATGGTGCCCTGGTTCAGCAGGATCTGGTCTCCGCTGGTCTGCTCGATACGCCGGGCCAGGCCGTAGCCGTGCAGCGGGCCCAGGGCCGTGAGGGTCTGCAGCACCATGATATCGAGGGTGCCCTGCATCAGGTCGATCTTCCGCCGTGTCATGACTCTCCTGCGGTTCTTCTGTGGTTCTCTCTGTTGTGCCTGAGGAGATCTGCATCACTCATGTGGCCATACAACAGGTAATATACGGAGGCCCCTTTCCCTTTGTTCCAGAAATAGGGCCCCACAATCCATTCGGGCTGACCCGACCGGTAACTACGGGAGATACAGCAACCGATCACAATCGTGAGAGAGAATCGTTGCATTCTGGAGTCTGAGAGCGTTGCGAATTGGATGCTATGAAGGCCTGCTATCAGCTCCGCAGCTCCCGCAGACAGGGGGGCACCAGGTAGAGGTTGCCCATCAGCCGGCCGAGCAGGAAGGCGACGGCCGCGGCGGTGGCGCCGACCATGTCGAAGAGATGGATCCCGATCAGCAGGCAGGCCACGATCCCGGCCATCTCGATGACGGTGGCCCAGCTGATCGGGCTGGTGGTGCGGGCGTGAACCAGGAAGCCGCGCTGGGAGGAGAGCAGGACGGCCAGGGCGGGCAGCAGGGGCAGGATGCGGGCCGGGGTGATGGCGAAGGCGGTCAGCTCGGGACTCAGACCCGAAATGATCCTGAACCAGACATCGGCCAGCGGGGTCCACGCGATCAGGGCGTAGGCGACCGAGGTTACGAGAGCCAGGATCGCGCCGAAGCGGATCAGTTCCGCCAGATGTTCGCGCCGCCGGCCCAGCAGGGCGATGATCACTTCCTGGTAGCTGAGACCGATGCTGCGGAAGATGAAGGTCAGCGAGTTGAGCACCGGCATGACCGCCAGCGATTCGATCGGAAAGCGGGCCCGTCCCAGGAAGAAGGTGACCACCGGATGCACCGCCAGGCTGATGACCGACGTCAGCGCCAGCGGGTAGTAAAAGGTGGCGATGTTCCCGTAGCTCAGGGTCACCTCACCCTCGGTGCAGACCTCGCAGTTCGTAAAAAGCCGGCGGACAGTACCGCGGGCCATGAGCCGGGTGACGGCTGATTCGAGCACGACCGCGATCGAGAGAGCAAGAGCGCCGATGCTCGCACCGGGCAAATCGGTCATCACGATCAGCACCACGGCCGAAAGAGTGACCGAGAGCATCCGCACGACCGTCCCGTAGGCCACCCGGCGGGTCAGGTTGTCGCGGATGAGCAGGCCCTGATAAAAACGGCGGAAACCGATCGCCGCCGGCCAGGGCAGGAAGAGCAGCAGGGCCTGGTGGGTCAGTCCAGCCACCTCGGGGGGCACGTCCATGAGCTCGCGTACGAGCAGATTGAAGACGGAGGGCAGTAGCAGGACCACCATCCCGAGCGTGACCAGGGCGTTGAGCGCAAAGAGGAAGTTGCGCAGCTTGCGGAAGTTGTGGGGGGAATCAGCCAGGGCGGTGGAGGCACCCATGATCATGATCACCGGCGCTTCCACGATGATGGCGAAAGCGAAGGCTACGCCGTAGGCGGCCAGGTTGAACTTGGCTTCGGGCAGGCGCGCGATCACCGCCGCCAGGAAGGGGCCTTCGAAAGCCATCATCAGCCAGGTGGCCGCCAGCGGCGACCAGAAAGCCGCGATTCGACGCAGGGGCAGGGTCATTGAGGTGGAGCTGGAATTCAGATCGGGATGCACGTCAGAGCCTTGTTTCCCCTTCCGGTTCGAACCGCTCCTTCCGGATCGGGAAAGAAGCGGGTGCGGCGGAACGCTTCCCCATACTATTGTTGGAGTTCGATTCCGGCCACCTCTGTCATACCGGAGCCCGAAATACGCCGTGGAAGCGACTGTCGCCATAGAAAGAATCGAGCCGGATCTTGCTCCGGTCCTGGCCCTGCTTGGCGTCCCCGGTTCCGACCGGTTGCACGCCGACGTCCGGGAGCTGATCGAGCAGAGCTATGCCCTCTTCTCCGACCTGGCTGTCGGACGGGGCCTGACTGAAACGATCGAGAGGGAGAGCTTCGCCGTGCTCTACCGCGGTGCCGGCCAGAACGACCCCGACACCCCGCTCGAGCACATTTTCCCAGGGGCCGAGGCCCTGGCGCTCTACGCCGTCACGATCGGAGCCGCAATCAGCGACGAGATTACAGGGCTCTTCGACAGGGGGGAGTATGCGGCCGGCTCGGTGCTCGATGCCGTCGCCTCGGCCGGGACCGAGCGTCTGGCCGAGGTGGTGCAGACCGACTGGCTCGAGCAACAGGGGCTCGGGGGAACACCCACCGCGGCCCGGGCCTCGCTGCGGTACAGTCCGGGCTATTGCGGGTGGCACGTGAGCGGACAACGGGCGCTTTTCGATGCTCTCGAACCGGAACGGATCGGAATCGAGCTCTCGGAAAGCTCGCTGATGCAACCGATCAAATCAACCACCGGCGTGATCGTCACCGGCGCCCGGGAGCTGCATGTTTTCGACCCGGTCTTCCCCTGCTGCGCCGCCTGCGCCTGCCCGACCTGCCGGGAACGGATCAGAGACCTTTTCGCACCAGAGAACGACAGCCCGAGCTGAATGGATACAGAGATGGACCTCAACCCCCTGCTGCCGCAGATATCCGCCGCCCTCGAGACAGGCCGGCACGAGGACGTACGCACCCTGGTCAAGGCGGCGCTGGAGATCGACACCGCCCCTGAGATCGTACTCGATCAGGGCCTGATCCCCGGTATGAGCGTGGTCGGAGACCGCTTCCGGGACGGCGAGATCTTTCTGCCCGAGGTCCTGATTGCAGCCCGCGCCATGCATGCCGGACTCGATATCCTCAAGCCGCTCCTGGCAGCCAGTGACGCTCCCCGCCGCGGCAGGGTCGTCATCGGCACGGTGCGCGGCGATCTGCACGACATCGGCAAGAACCTGGTGGCAATCATGCTCGAGGGGGCCGGCTTTGATGTGATCGATCTGGGCACCGATGTGGCACCTGACGCATTTATCGACACCGCCGAGGCCGAGGGTGCCTCCGTGATCGCGATGAGCGCCTTGCTGACCACGACCATGACCGAGATGCAGAAGGTCGTGAACCGCCTGCACGAACGTCACCTGTCGACCGCTCACTGCACCATCGTGGGTGGGGCGCCGCTCACGGCCGCCTTCGCCGAGAAGATCGGAGCCGATGCCTGGGCCGCCGACGCGCCCTCTGCGGTCGAGGAAGTAGTACGGCTCATCGGAACCTTCAAGCAGGGAAAAGGGGTATGAAACCTCTGCTCGAACGGATTGGAGCCGGTGAGATCATCGTCTGCGACGGAGCCTGGGGGACTACCATCCAGAGCGGCCCCGGGTATGAGAAGTGTCCCGAGGAGGTGAATCTCTCGGACCCGGAATTTTTAACCGCGACCGCTGCGGCTTTCATCGAGGCGGGAGCCGAGATCGTCACGACCAATACCTTCGGGGGCTCGCCTCTCAAACTGGCGCCGGCCGGGCTCGATGAACGCACCGCCGAGATCAACGAGCGAGCCGTGCAGGCGGCCCGTGCTGCAGCCGGAGAGCAGGTCCTGGTGGCCGGTTCCTGCGGTCCCTCGGGGAAACTGCTCGTCACCGGCGACGTGTCCCCCGAAGATCTGGAAGAGAATTTCGAGCGCCAGATGACGAGCCTGGCCGAAGCCGGCGCCGATCTCTTCATCATCGAGACCATGACCGATCTGATCGAGGCCACGATTGCAGTACGCACAGCCCGCCGGATCGCACCCGAAAAGCCGGTGGTCGCGACCATGACCTTCGATCCGACCCCGCAGGGGTTCCGTACCATCATGGGTGTTTCGATCGAGGAGAGTATCACCCGCCTGCTCGAGGCCGGGGCCGATATCATCGGTTCGAACTGCGGCCACGGTATGATTACCCTGATCGAGGTGGCACGGGATTTCGGGCGGCTGACCGACGCTCCCCTCATTATCCAGCCCAACGCCGGAATCCCGAGCCTGGAAGACGAGGGCGTCGTCTATCCGGAAACACCCGAAGCTTTCGCCGCCGGCGTGCCCGATCTGCTGGCCGCCGGCGTGGCGATCATCGGCGGCTGCTGCGGCAGCACGCCCGCACACATCAGGGCGCTCAGCGAGGCGGTGCGGGCCCGGTCGGGAGCAGCCTGAACAGGGAGGCAAGGGCGATGACCGACGAACGCACGGCCCGAGACAGCATGGGCGAGATCGCCGTACCCGCCGCAGCGTACTGGGATGCGCAGACTGCCCGGGCGCGACAGAATTTCCCCATCTCGGGAACAACACCCCTGCCCGCCTTCGTTCGGGCGGGCGGAACCGTCAAATGGGCCACGGCCTCGGCCAATACCGAACTCGGTCTCCTCGATCCCGAACTCGGGCGGGCCATTATCCGGGCCGCCGGGGAGGTCGCAGCGGGAGAACTGGCGGATGAGTTCGTGGTCGACATCTTCCAGGCCGGGGCCGGCACCAGCCATCACATGAACCTCAACGAGGTCCTGGCCAGCCGGGCGGCCGAGATTCTGGGGGGCGAGCGGGGCGATTTCTCCCGTGTACATCCCAACGACCACGTCAACTTCGGACAGAGCACCAACGACGTCATACCCACCATCATCAGGATTGCGGCTCTGAACCTGAGCAGAGTCCTGCTCGAGAACCTCGACCGGCTGGCCGAGGCTTTCTCGGAGAAAGCCGGCCAATTCGACGAGGTCCTGAAGAGCGGGCGTACCCACCTGCAGGACGCCGTCCCCGTCCGGCTGGGTCAGGAGTTCGCCGCCTGGGCGGCGACCCTGCGGGAGAGCCGGGACGGGATCGCCCGCGCCCGGTGCGACTGTACCGTTCTGGGAATCGGAGGGTCGGCCACGGGGACCGGCCTGAATACCGATCCAGCCTACCGCAACCTGGTCTGCCGCCTGCTCTCCGACCGGCTGGGCGAGGAACTCACCCCGGCCGGGGATCTGCACGCGGCGATGCAGAGCATGCTGCCGCTGGTACAGCTCTCCGGTTCACTCCGGGCCCTGGCGGTCGAGGTCGGGCGTATCTGCAACGATCTACGCCTGATGGCCAGCGGACCGCGGACCGGCCTGAGTGAAATCGAACTGCCCCCGGTTCAGCCGGGTTCGAGCATCATGCCGGGCAAGGTCAATCCGGTCATCTGCGAGATGACCAACCAGGTCTGCTTCCAGGTCATGGGTAGCGATCACGTCATCGCCCTGGCAGCCCAGGCCGGGCAGTTCGAACTGAACGTCATGATGCCGATCCTGGGGCACAATCTGCTCTGGAGCCTGCAGATCATGGCCAGTGCGCTGGACGTCCTGACCTCCCGGTGCGTACGCGGTATCACCGCCAACCGGGAGCGCTGTGCCGAATACGCCGCCCGCACGCTGGGCATCGTCACCGCCTTGAATCCCTGCCTGGGGTACGACGCTGCCTCTGAAATCGCCCGGGAAGCGGTCCGCTCGGGCCGGAGTGTCGAGGCGGTTCTGCGCCAGACCGGACTCCTGAGCGAGACCGAGATCGCCGAGATGCTCGATCCCCAGGCCATGACCGAGCCGGGCATCCCGACCTGCCGGGAAGCCGACCGGGCTCCGGTCTGGGAAAAACTCGAGGCTCTGAAAAGGAAGGCCGCCGGAGCGGGAGACAATCGGGCGGCGCCGTGAGATCGATTGCGGCCAGGCCCGGGATTACTCCGATCTCAGGGCCTTGACCGGATCGACGCTGGTCGCCCGCCGGGCCGGGAGCCAGCTCGCGAACAAGGTCAGCAGCGCCAGCCCGGCAGTGACGCAGGCGTACACGACCGGATCACCGGGATCAACCCCGTAGAGGATGCTCTCGAGCACGCGCATGGTGGCCCAGGCGACTGCCAGCCCGATCGAGAGTCCGATCGCCAGCAACAGCGCTCCCCGTCCCAGAACCAACCGCACGACATCCCCACTGCCCGCACCCAGAGCGAGCCTGATGCCGAATTCATGCACCCGCTGTGACACGGTCCAAGCCACCACCCCGTAGACCCCGACCACCGCCAGCACCAGTGCCACGACACTGAAGATGCTGAAGAGCCAGGCGTAGAGCGGCACCTCCCAGTTGGCTTCCTCCACGACCTGCTCCATCGTCCTGAGCGCAAAGAGAGGCAAATCGGAATCCTCGGCCCAGATCGCCTCGCGGACCGCCCCGGCGAGAGCGAGCGGTTCACGTTCGGTCCGCACCACGTAGCATCCACCCCGGACCACCCCCGGCTGCAATGGGTAGTACACACAGGGCCGCGGCGCCCGGTTCAGGTTCCGCTGGTGCACGTCGGCCACCAGACCCACGACCTGGTACCAGCCCCCCTCTTCGGGGTCGCGGGAAAAACGCAGCCAGCGGCCCAGGGGATCCTGCCCCGGCCAGCAGACTCCGGCCAAATGCTCGTTCACGATCGCGATTTGGGAGGCACCGGCCAGCAGATCGTAGTCGGTCACGTCCCGCCCTTTGAGTAAGGGGATCTGCATCGTTCTGAAATAATCGGGCATGATCGCCCGCACGTTGGTCGTCGTCCGGGCGTCGGCGTTGGGATCTTCGGTGTCCCAGTATACCCGGCGGGCCGTATTGGCGTCGCTCATGGGCAGGTGAGAAATGAGGGACGTCCCGGTTACCCCCGGGATCGTCCCGATACGCTCGAGGGTGCTTTCGAAGAAAAGTGTCGGTTCTCCCCCGGTCCAGTACCGGCCGGCCTCGAGTTCTACCCGCAGGGTCAGAAGGTCGCTGCGCTCGAATCCCGGATGCACCAGGCGGGTCTTCATGAAACCCTTGATCATGAGACCGGCCGCAACCAGAACCACCAGCGCCAGGGCAACCTCGAAGGTGACCAGGAATGATCTGAACCAGCCCATGCGGGTACCGCCGCTGATCCGGGACGTCCCCTCGGCCAGCCCCTGATTCAAATCGGTTTTCATGGCCTGCAGAGCCGGCACGATCCCGAAGATGATGCCACACAGACCGGTGATGAGAATCAGGCCGGCCACGACCTGCGGTTTGATGCTGAAATCGAGATAATACGGGATTTCGACCGGCACCCCGCGCAGGACCAGGTCGCGCCCCACACCACCCAACAAGATCCCCACCGTCCCGCCGAGCAGAGCCAGCATGATGCTCTCGATCAGAAGCTGGCGCAGCACCCGCCAGCGTCCGGCTCCCAGCGCGGCCCGGATAGCGATCTCCCGCTCCCGGGCCGTGGCCCGGGCCAGGAGCAGGTTGGCCACATTGGCACAGGCCAGCAGGAGCACGAAACAGACGATGCCGTAGAGAATGAGAATCGGTTCCCGGATATCATCGACCAGGTCGTCCTTGGCACTGCGCACCAGGGGTCCGAGTCCTTCGTTGGTTTCGAGGTGCGCACGTGCCAGCCCGACACTCACAGCAGTCAGGTCCGCCCTGAGGTCGTCGCGCCGATAGCCTTCTTTCAGGCGGGCGATCACGTCCAGGAAATGGTGTCCCCAGGTGTGTTGTGGCTGCGGCTGGAAAGCCGTCCAGATGACAGCCGTGCCGGGAAAGGCGAAACCGGGCGGCATGAGGCCGATGACCATATGCGGCCGGTCGTTCAGAGAGATCGTTTCTCCGATCACCTCCTCGTCACCGCCGAACAGACGCTGCCAGATTCCCCACCCCAGCAGAGCGACCTCCGGCGCGCCAGGCTCGCAGTCTTCGGCTCGGATCGTACGACCGGCCAGCGGTTCCACCTGCAGGACGTCATCGAGCAGACCGGCGGTCACCGCCGCTCCTTCGAGCCGTTCGGGACGGCCCCGGCCGACGAGGGAAAAACGCTGCCAATCGAGAGCGGCCAGGGCTTCGCTGGTTCGACTCTGTTCCCGCCAGGCGATAAAGTCGGGCCAGGTCACCGAAGTGCGGTCCCACTGCCGCGAGGGAGCGGTCTGATAGACCGCCATGAGGCGCCGGGCCTGCGGAAAAGGGAGTGGATCGATGAGGACTTCGTAGAAGAAGGTGAACATGGTGGCATTGGCGCCGATACCCAGACCCAGACAGAGAACAGCCGCGACGGTGAAGAGAGGGTTCCGGATCAGCATCCGGAAGCCGTAGCGGATATCGTGGAAGAGTGCTTTCACAATCCCGGCCACCTCTGCTCATATACTCGCACCTGCACGATCTGACTTCGATCATACTCCGGGATCATAACGGCGTCCCGTTCCTATCTGGACGGAAGAGCCAACCGGAGAGTTGCACCCGATTATGTGGTATGGTATCTGCTCGGGAACGTCACACATGCCCACCCGAATTTTCCGGACGGGCATTGGCTCGCAACGACCCGACGGGCAGGAGCAACGGACAACGGCCATGACCGAACTCAGACGCGAACTCACTCTCTACGGGCTGACCATGGTCGCGATAGGATCCTGTATCGGTTCCGGTATCTTCCTGACCCCGGCCCAGATCGCCTCGGTGCTTCCTGCGCCCCTGTTGATCCTGCTCGTCTGGGCCCTGGGCGGACTGATCACGCTCACGGGCGCTCTGACGTTCGCCGAACTCGGCGCCATGTTCCCGCAGGCGGGAGGGGTATACGTCTACCTGAAGGAGGCCTGGGGGGAACTGCCCGGTTTCCTCTACGGCTGGGCCTATCTGCTGATCATCACGTCGGGGGCGATCGCGGCATTGACGATCGCCTTCGCTCAATACCTGGCTTTCCTGGTTCCACTGGGACCGAACGGCATTACTGTCACCGCCATCGGGGCCATCATCGTCGTCACGGCCGTGAATATCGTGCGGGTGAAGGCGGGGGAGATTTTTTCAAATATTTTCACCGGGCTGAAACTGCTCGGCGTACTCGGCCTGATTGCAGTCGGTCTCCTGGGGGGGAAAAGCGCCACGCTGGCGGCGCCTCCACCGACGGCACCGGCTGCCGGCACCACCCCGTTGCTGGCCGGGTTCGGCCTGGCCCTGATCGGAGTGCTCTGGTCGTACGGTGGCTGGCAGCACGCTTCCTTCGTCGCCGGTGAAGCCCGCGATCCCCGCCGGGCGGTTCCCCTGGCCATGGTCGGAGGGGCGCTCGTGGTTTCAGCCGCCTACCTGCTGAGCAATCTGGCCTATCTCTTTCTGCTGCCGGTGGATCAGATCGCAGTCTCGAACAGCGTGGCGGCCGACGCCGTATCGACGATCATTCCCTTCGGCGGCAGCGTTATCGCCATTGTCATCGCCCTCTCGGTTTTCGGAACGGCCGGTATTTACACTCTCTCGGCACCGCGCATCTACTACGCCATGGCCGACGATGGTCTCTTCTTCAGGGCTCTGGCAAAGGTCCATCCCCGCTTCCGCACGCCGGTCAACGCCATTGTGACCCAGTCGGCGTGGGCGATTCTGCTGCTGCTCTTCTGGGGAACTTTCGAGGACGTCATCACCTACGTGGTCTTCACCGACTGGCTTTTCTTCGCCCTGACCGGAGCCGGGGTTTTGATCCTGCGCCGCCGGCGTCCCGAAGCCGAACGCCCATACCGGGTTTTCGGATACCCCGTCACACCAATCATCTTCGTCACCATCTCGGGTTTCTTCGTGATCAATACCCTGATCGAACGCCCTCTTCACGCCCTGGCCGGCCTGATCCTCATGGGCCTGGGAGTCGTTGCATACTTTGCTTTCCGGAGCCGGGTCAGTTCTTGAACTCATCCTTGTTCAGACCATAACTCTTCATCTTGCCATAGAGCGAGCGGGGTTCGATGCCGGCCAGTTCGGCCGTCTCGCCGATCCGCCCGCCGGTCTGCTCGAGAAGACGGGTCAGATAGTCTTTCTCCACCCGGCGGACCGCCTGAGCCCGCACCTCTCTGATCGATCGCGCGTACCATTCCTCGGGGATTCGAATGGTAAACTCACCGCCGTCATCGGGGCCGCTCGAGCCGGGGGGAACCGTCCGCAGAACGGTGAGTTCGTCCGGCAGGTCCAGAGTGTCGATAGTATCATCCCGGCAGAGAAGAACCGCCCGTTCGAGAACATTGATCAGTTCCCGGATGTTTCCCGGCCAGTGGTAACGGCTGAGTAGTTCTACGGCGTCGTGTGAGATACCCTGGATCTGTTTGCCCGTGCGCGAGGCTATCTCGCGGGTGAAAGACTCAGCCAGCAGGGGAAGGTCGGCCAGCCGTTCCCGCAGGGGAGGCATTTCGACCGTCACGGTACCGAGGCGAAGATAGAGATCGTTTCGCAATCGCCCCTCTTCCAGCTCACGCTGAACATCCCGGCTGGTGGAGGCGATGACCCGCAGGTCCACCGGGATGCCGTTGCCGGCCCCGTTCGCCCGCACCTCGTGGTTTTCGAGCGTCCAGAGAAGCTTGACCTGGAGATGGATCGGCAAGTCACAGATCTCGTCGATGAAAAGAGTGCCGCCGTGAGCCAGTTCGAGACCGCCCCTCTGGACGGGAGAGGTGCCGACAGGAGTATCTCCCACCTGACCGAACAGGTGACTTTCGATTACCGGGTCAGGGGCGCCGCTGCAGTTGATCGCCAGAAAGGGGCCGTCGGCCCGGCGACTGGCGTAATGTATGGCTCGGGCCAGCCGTTCTTTCCCCACCCCGGTTTCTCCCCGTACCAACAGGGGGTACTCGCTGTCCACCGCCCGCCGCACGACCTGCAGGAACTGCTGCATCGCTTCGCTCGAGGCAACGAAGTCGGTGAGGGCCGGCTTCCTGACCGCCCGCCGGGCGGTGAAGACTTCATGAAGGATTTCTTTTCGATGCCGGATGATAGAAGTGAAAATATCGGCGAGCTGATCGTCGGAGAGGGTACGCGGCAGAAGCACTTCCATGCCGGAACCCTTCATCAGGGCCTGCTCTTGGATCCCGAAATCATCGGTCAGTACGACGACGGCGCGCGAATATCCCGTGCCGGTCAATTCCCGGGCGCTGTCGGCGACCGGTTCCGGCAGAACGCTACGTTCGATAACCATGATGTCGCAGGGATAGTCGAGGAGCAGATCGTAATCGATCTGGTCTTCTGTCAGGGAAATGAGCGTGACGTCATCATGCTGTATCAGGCGTTCAAACCGGTCCCGATCACGATCGTTGCCGATAGCATTTAGAACTCGCAGGAGCACGACACACCCCCATCGGTTGAATCGGAATCATCCCCTCGGGCGTATGGAGGATCCGACCCCGCCAGAAGCCGGTTCTCCCGCTCTTCTTCTTATATGACACCTTAGCCCCGGCTGTCCTTTACCACAGACACCGATTTTTTCAGCCTGGATGCAGACATTTTTCCCCGGTTTCGGACATCTTCGTTCCGTTTCGGGTGCTTTTTTCCGTTTCCGGCCCCCCACTCTTCTTCGGGACCTCGAAATCTCTGTCAGAGACCTTTACCTCCGGGTTCGATGTGATCTAGTATTCCACGCATGACTCACGCCCTTGAGCCAGATCAGGCGAGGTCCCGTCCGCACCTGGATCCGGCTGTCGAAAGCCTGCCGAGCCCCGAGCCGGAAGATGACAACAACAGACAGGATCCGCCAGCGGACGAACCGGAGGATAAGGCTGAGGACGTGAAAGGCCCGCCCGATCCTTTCACCGGGCACGATGGTGCCGACAGCTCCTACCTGGACCGGGCCTGAACCCGGATAATACACACCCGCCGCCCGACCCCCGTGGCTGGGGCCGGACGGCGGGTGCCGTT
>Ga0180431_10002189_pt1 | contig 26498 bp, 25 predicted proteins | sample SS_ome_11_FD_132459 | JGI IMG/M metagenome (GOLD analysis project Ga0180431, IMG submission 132459) | Hypersaline lake sediment archaeal communities from the Salton Sea, California, USA - SS_1_MS_1 metaG | ecosystem: Environmental > Aquatic > Non-marine Saline and Alkaline > Hypersaline >... | reverse complement strand
TCTGTGGGATCAGGTGCAATCCCTGAAGAGTGCCCCTTGGCAGATGTCGACCGATTTTGCCAAGGCCATGCGTCTCATCCTCTCCACGGCAGTGAAGACCCGATGCCCTCTGGAGCACATGCCCTTCATCCTTATCACCCTCACCGACATGCAGTTTGACACTGCGGAGACTGCATCCTCGCCCTACAACTCTTCAGGGTACGGTTTGTACGGTTTCACCCCTCCCGCTCGCTCCACCGGGGGGGCAAAGAAGTGGTCGACTGTCCACGACACCATTGGGGCAGAGTTTGCCAGCGCTGGGTACAACCTTCCCTTCATGGTCTACTGGAACCTCCGTGCGGCAAAGATGGTCTACCAGGCAACCTCGACTCAGCCCGGTTGTGCGATGCTTTCTGGGTTCTCCTCCTCTGCTTTTGCGGCCTTTTGCTCAAGTGACCCTTCCTCCTTCCGTGAAATGACCCCCATGGAGACTCTTCAGGTTCTCCTTGACCGTCCCATCTACGATCGTGTGCGCCTGGCCTGTGACGCTTCCACCGAAGGTCTCATGGCCCACTTCCACTGGTCCCCTCCTGTGGTCGAGGAGGAAGGAGTTGGGGAAGGGGAAGGGACCGGGGCTGAAGAGACGAAGGACGACGATGAAGACGTGGAGATGTAAGTTTCCTCCTTTCCTTCATTCCTCCCACCCAACCCACACAACCAAAAACAAAATAAACATTTACATTTTCTTATGCTTCCATCTACCTACACTCCTCCAACCCTTAAGACTCATACAATGTCTTGAAGGTTGCAAAGTCTACGAATCCAATCATTTTTTACCAACTTTGTATTTGCAAAACCATGTATGTTATCTCTAATTTTAACCCAGCATCTCCTCCAACATTTCTTCGTAGTCGTCCAAGGTGGTTTTAAGGACAATTTCATCATCTGGCACCTTTGCCGCATCGTCCCAACGTCTCAGGGCTAGTGCCTCTTTAAAAACTGGGTTGGCCTCAAATGCTTCAACTTCTTCTTCAGTCATCGGTCCACCTTGATAACCCATTGTGATTTGCGAAGCCTTGGATAATTGATCATAGTAAGAAGGGTCCTTTGCACAGAGGTAACGCTTCGCATCAACATGGAGACGCACTGGTTCATAAACTTCAATGGGAAAGCCAAAGGCACAAAGGTAATCAGCACCTTCATGTTCATGATTCTTAAGGCCATAGCCACCCATCAAATTATTTGAATCTCTCTCAAACACAAGCAAATGACCCACGTCATGAAAAAGAGCAGAAAGAATAGTCGCTTTGTTTCCACCCATTAAAGGATCAGAAGCTGCCAATTCAGCAGCTTGGAGCATGTGAGACACTTGACTCACACCAACCTCACCCAAATAGTCTCGATTGCCATACCGCCGTAAGAGATCGAGGGGCGAGATCATTTTCCCAAAGCGAATTGTGATTATTTTCTTTAAGTGTTTGAGTAACAGCCCTTAAAATCGAATAATTTTTTAGATGACCCAATGCACACATTTTGATTCCATGCCTTGCCTGCACACCCTTTTGCCAAGGCGTCTCACCCTACATTGCTGAGTTTTGGAACACCTTGTCCAATCTTCCCTTTGTCATTCTTGGAGTTTACCGCTTGGCTTTAGACAAGGACGGTGTCCATGGTGATTCGGATGTATGAAAAAAAATCTATATCTGTAATAAAAAAATGGATAAACTCCCTCACGATGTTACTGAAAAAATTCGCGAAGATTATCTCAATTTATCCACATCATCAAGCCAAAATCGTGGAAATTGGGAGTTCGATAAGCCCTGTTCGTCATTAGATACAAAAGATCAAAGAAACGTATGTGTTATTGCATTCACATATGCGATTAAGAGTATTTTCGACAGAATATGTACAGTTGGAACTGATGAAGATGGCGATCAGTTATGGTTTGAAAAATATCACGAGGAACTAGATTATGCTGGAAGTTTTTTAATAACTGAAAAGGGCCATTTCGCTGGCTTTAAATCCCTTGTTTTTAATTGTGGCAAAGAACCCGTTCGAAAAATGGAAATTATGGTAAAGGATAAGGCTGAATCGGAAGACGATGAATCGGAAGACGAATGGAAGTTTGGTCGCACCGAATCTTACGAAAACTATTACGACAACACCAATACGGGAGAAAGGGTATGGACTGATGGTGAATACCCAGCAAGAGACGATAAGAGAAAGTATAGCATACGTGTTGTCAACCCCAAAGACAAATATTTATCATTCGTTTATTTGAAAGTTATCAACAAAAAACTGAGTGCATTTCTGGAAAATGATAACAAGACTTTGCGGCTTTATCCAGGAGAAATTGAGGGTAGTTTGGACGTCCAATTCTTGAAATTCGCATCACATATCAAGGAGGTGATATTTGAGTTTAAAGGTTGTAAACTTGATGAGGAAAAACTCAATGTTATTTCAAGTCTTTCTCTTTTATTCATGGAAAAATGTACACAATTAAAAGGAACCGTAAAAGCTAAGGTTCCATATTCTTATTTTGATGATGATCGTCCCTTTAATCCAGAAGAGTTAGAAGCGGCTTTGGAAGATGACGTTGAATTTGAAATAACGGTTTACCTCGCAAAGCCTGACCCAAAATATGCATACCGCCCAACGATTAACCTCGCAGGGCCCCCCGAACCGGACCCCAGCCCATACCGCTTTCTCAAAATGCCAAGAAAGATTGAAGTTAGACAAGTGTATAACAGGGGTAGTCGTAGTCGTAGTGACAGCAGTGACAGTAGTGACAGTAGTGACAGTAGTGACAGTAGTGACAGTAGTTACAGTGACAGTGATAGTGACGGTAGCGTTCGAAGGCGTAGGCATAGTGACGGTAGCGTTCGAAGGCGTAGGCATAGTGACGGTATCGTTCGTAGGCGTAGGCATAGTGACGGTAGCGTTCGTAGGCGTAGGCGTAGTCGAAGTGGTAGTCGTAGTCGTAGTCATAGTCGGTAGTGATAGCGAGTAAGACGATGTGTGATAGTGAAGGAGGTGATGGAAGTATATGGTTTCAACATGACATGAAATCTCATTTGCTTCGCTACGGGACCCTCCCTAAGGCCAAAACGAAAACTTTACCAAACGTACCTTAGGACAATGAATAAAATTTAACATTTAAGTCAGATGTTCCAAACTATTGCGCAAAATGATGGGACCATCTTCACGACCCTTCTCATTTTTACATCGAGTTACTTTTGTGAAGGCGGAGACTTTGCTGGGGAATATGATTTATGTACATTATATAAAAATGTCCATTGACAAAAAAACGATTTTTATTGTGTGGCCTGATGGACACATGGATTATTCCAAACGTGAAATTTTGAGTCTTAAAGGAGTAAAACTGCAACAGGAACGAAGAGACCGTGATAGGGATAGTGGTCGGAAAGAAGTGTACCCCATTCGTGCCCCAGACGGAAATATGTATGTTGAAGGCCTTTCGATCGAAAGGCTGAAGGGACACACACAAATTCCCATCTACTTAAAAGCCCAAAAGTTAGGTGATTTTCCTCGTTTTCCTATATACAAACTTATCCCCCTATCGAGTCCTGAATACCTTCAATCTCGCTTTAAAGAAGAATGGCTTAAAGAGGTTACCGAAAACCCGTCAGTGTACGATTTAAAGTCATCTTACATCAAAGCTTTTGCGTCGCTGTGTAAAGAAGATTTTGTTCTTAAAGACGTAATCAAGGTCGCCTTTGTGGTTTATCCTCAAGGAGGACTTGGTGACATTAGTTTATCGATGAAACTCATTACCCTTTTGAAAAGGCTTCGCTTTGTAGAGGTGACTGTTTTCATAAATGAAGAATACAAAGATCATGCACAACGGTTCTTTAAAGAATGCGACATTCGGTATTTATCGATTCCTTTGCGGTCTGATGAGGATCACCGGCCTGCCGATGATAAGGATTCCGACTTTGTAGCGGAGAGAAAATCAAAGTGTGAGGAATTAAAGGGATATGATTTGTATTTTTATTTGACTTTGGGTCAGTTTTACACAATTTATTTATGGCTTGATGTGTTTAAAAATGAAAATTCTGGATTTTTTAATGTGGCAACGATCAGCGAATACAATGTCAATGCCCAAGAACTCATTGAGATGGGTCATCACACATCATCACTTGAATCTGAATTGGGGTCTCGAACTCTATTTGACTTTTATACCCAATTTTCAAAGATGATCACCTTTCCGTTAGGAATTGGTGAACTTGAAATTATGGATCCGGAACACAGCGTCATTTTCCGTCGCCCCTACGACGGTTTACTCATTACCCCCTTAAAAAGACCCCCGCCCGCCTTCACCAAAGCATGGCCCGATTGTGAAGATTTTGGCATTCCTGGGGTTAATTTTGCCTTTGCCATGGCCTACATCCACATAAACAGTGAAGGCTTCGCAAACTGGAAGTGTTTGGAGGCGTTTGTCCTTTACGCTACACGGCACTACTTTCAAGGCAAAAGTGACGATGTAAAACCCCTTCACTTCATTATTCCATACCCTTATGGCCGCGAAAGCTCAGTAAAGATGACTTTATTCGACAATCTCTCCAGAAGAATGGACAAACCGTTTATGTTCCATCCGAAAGAATTACAACCTATTTATCATCGTGTACGGCCGTCAACAGCAAAAGTCATTTTGAATTTTAAAGTCTTACCATTACCCTTTGAAGAAATGAATCGGACCATATTTCACTCCATTAATGACATTTTGGTGACTGGTGACCAATCGGTGTCAGATGTGTTGTCATGTTGTCCGTCTAAGGTTATTTACTATCAAACAAATTCGTGGAAAAGAAATTTTGCCTCACAATTGGGAAAGGTTCTGCACTTGCCTCACTTAATTTATCATCCCGAACGCACATCGTGTGTGCCTCTTTCTGAAACAAAAGAACCTTCAGATATTTCACACTTAATTGACGAATGGTCTTTTGAGAAACGGTGTGGTTTAGCGTTGAAGGGTCTCATTCAAGGAGCAGTGTTACGCCGTTACTACAAACCCTTTAGAATCGCACTTGATGAGATTGCAAAACAGGCTCGTATATGTATTTTGAACAATATAGACACCAGCGATGCCCGCTTAAACATTCGAAACATGATTAATAAGCTCTTATAGATTGTGAGACATAATAAGGAAAATTTACGAAGAATAAAAATCACATTTCTGAGTGTTAGGAAGGGTTGAGATTGAGGAAACGAAAATCACATTTAAAAATGCTAACCCTCACATGGAAATCCAATCCGAGGTATACAAAGTTTTGCGATTGCATATATGATCAGTGTCACCACTCTGATGAGTGGAATCGATCACAAGAGGATGATTGTCCACTTGATGAAAAGAGGTATCGGGGTGACAAAGAAAAAAATCCTCAAGTGTGGGATCGAGTGGTTGTAAAGTTGCCAAGGGAGTTGCGAGACGATTCAATCGGCGTCGTCCACTTTGAGTTTAATGTCACTGAGGCTTTAAACCCTTTTGGGGAAGAACCAAAGTGGGACTCCAGAGTAACTTGGCAACTTGAGGAAGATGAAACAATGTCAGGAAAGATGGAAAAGACCGTTCCCTTTCGCATCGGAAAAACATCAGACGACACTGACATTGAGGGCCTGATGCCTCACCTCGATAATCTGATGCGAACCCTTCCTTGGTTTCGTATGACCAATGCCCCAATCATCCCCGCTGATCGACTCAAGGCAATGAAGGAATTGTCAACAGAGTGGAAAGCCTGGAAAGCCACAAAAGGGAAATTCAATAAGGATATGAGCGACGAGGCCTGGGCCATCGTATTTGCAAAGGAAGAGAAGAAACTAAAGGCAATCTGGCGACCTCACATTGAATGTGTGGAATATCCTGAAAAGACGGCGAATGAGCACATTGGGTTTGTTCTTGATGTTCTGTGTCACCTTATTAAGCGTTACTACTATCCTTTGTCGATCGACTCATCAAAGCCAAATCCACATGTAGAAAGGCGAAAGAAGAAATAAAAGAGTTGTTGTTTTCTACAAAACATTCAGTTCGGGTTGATCAGACACCACCACAATAAACAGATAGCCTTCTTGGATGTTATCCCGTTCATAGCCAAAGACTTCTCTCGCTTCGTCATGGGTCGAACAAGGAGTGATGTCATAAAGAGTTTGGTAGGGTGTCCACACCACACATCGAGTTGTATCGTCTGGGACTTTTAGAAGGACGGTTTCATCCGGTTGAAGGCCACAAAATGATCCCGTGGATTCTGAAACGACTTGATAGTTGGGAGAATCATCCTCTCGATCTTCATAGTGGATGGACACCAAATCAAATGCCCCTTCCTCAAATTCTGGATCACCATGGATTTCGGGTCCGGCCACAATGGTGAGGTAACGGGGCATTTATACTCCCCTAAAAATAAATGTCTTCTACTGACGAACAAAAGGAAGAGCGTTTCAAAAAGTTTAAATCCCAATGGGAATCCGTCCACCCCGCCTCATCATCATCTTCTTATTCATGTAAGTCCGACATCCCTAACTGTTGCGCAAAAGGGTGGGACCATCTTCACGTTTTGATGCAAACCCTTGTGGTGACGGGTGGGTTTCTCTTAATGACCCTCTATAAGGCCATTTGGCATAAGTATAATAGGAAGATTCATCACTGGGAAGAAGCTCTTGTTACCTTCTGTGGATCATTCTTCCTGATCTATCTGGTATACCTTATTTTCGATCGAAGAATTGTTACGGCAAAGATTCGATAAAACATTTATTCATCTTCTTGATTAGATTTGATTCGATGGACGAAATGAATGAAATCTTTACCATTCGTCATCATCGGGGAACAAAGGGCACACCGTCTCACCCGTTGCCGTCGAAGTCACGTCGGGATCGGTGCGGACGTTAATGGTGAGGTGACGGACAAAGGTTGCCTTCAGAGACGAGGGAGACACCTCGGACGATTCGCCAAAGACGTCACAAGCAATCGATCGAAGAGCTTGGATGACCGATCGTTGGGTGGGTCCTTGGATACGAGTCCACTTTGGGTACTTCACATCGGGGCCAACATCGACGGTCAACTCATGGGCCTCATAAGTCCAACCGGCAGGGGGCAAAAAGGAGTAGGTACCGTAGGCCGCAAAGCGAGACTTGGGAAGCCAAGCAACCCAATAGTCTACCTCATGGGTCCCGTCAGGGTTGGTCTTGGTTTCGCACTTAATCTGGACATTCTTGAAAGAACCGTGAAACTTGGGCTTCTCATCAGTGGTGGACATGGTGGAGATTTGTAATGTGGTGATGATGAAAATGGAAGGATTAAAAAATCTAAACCTAAAATAAAATATGCCAGTGTCCCTTCGTAACCGAAACTCCAAGTGTTGCCCAAAGAAGCCTTGCTTCGCCTCCAAAAAGACGGCCTCAAAGTCAGTCCGGTGTAAGGTGCCTTCCAATAAGCCCGCCTCGACCTTTACCCCTCTTGGGTTCTCATTCTACTCCTGCAACTCCGCCCAATCTCGCCTGACAAAGCAAAGGCAAAGGCAGAACGGTCCCGACCCTTACTCGTACGTCTAAGTTTTATTACAAATCAATGGTTGGCGTTGGTCGCTTAGTGCAAAAGTCGCCAATAAATTCGACTGCCGGTATACTGCCTTCCATGAAAATGACGGGAATGCTGCCCGTGCTTTGAGCCACTTCCTCACAGATCATCTCCCCAAACCAGTCTTTGAAGGAATTGTGGGTGGCGAGACAGATGATTCTGTCCGCCCAGCAGTTTAAATGACTAATCTCGTCGGCGTGGAGTAAGACCACTGTGAGGAGGTCAGGGTGTCTGGCTTCGTCCATAAAAAGAGACTTGGTGGCAAGGCCAACCCCTCGAGCGTCAACCAAGTGCAAGGTGTGTGGTGCAAATTCCAGCGATTCCCCCTTTGACAGTCTTCTAACATTGGTAGCCTCGCGAATGTGAGTCAATGACATAATGACAACATCGTTGGCTTGGGGAAAGTAGGTTGCATGGCAAAGTGAAAAGACTGAAAGCCAGTCTTCGGGAGAGAAGTACTTCATGAATGTGCTTGAGATGGTAGCTCGTTCCTCACGCGGGACCAAGATGATCACTGAGCGCACTGGACCCATGGCCGGCCGGACTTTTAAAAAGTATTTGTAAGGTAGTTTAGAATTTCATCTTCCAGTCCAATATCTCCTTTTTCTTGGTAACGCCGAATTCTCTCAAGCTCCGAGTCGACTAATTCAAGTCGGGACCCCTTCACACTCCCCTGCGAATGCACCATGACGTCATGCCAATAGCAAACCTCAGAGGTGTAGGGGTGAAGGCTGATTTGGATTCGAAGCTCCTTTAAGACGGACACAAGAGTCATGGCCGCCCTTAAGAGATGAAAGGCCTGACAGAGGATCCCAACAGTGGTTAGAGATTCAGCTTGAATAAATTTTGCAAAGGAAATGGCTTCATACAAGGTGTTGATGTGGCCTTCGGGAAAGGTGTAGGGAATGGGAAGGATGTGGTCTTCAGGCATTCCCCTTTTCATAAGCAAATTCTTCCAATGAGAAGCACCAAGGGCGCCGGACCCCGGACCCGTGTCGACAAAGCAAACCTTATGCGCCTTTCCACCTCTCCACAACTCATAGGCTTTATCCAAAACTTCACCCTCGCTTGACGGAGGCAGCATGAAGAGAAAAAGGTGAGACACAAAGCGGGGCTTTCGTGGAGAGGTCAGAAAGATGGAGAGTTTGGTGAGGGTATCCATGATTTATTGGGGGGGTTGAGAAAACCTCCTTCAAAGTGGACGAGTTTGGTGAGGGTATCCATGATTCATTGGGGGGTTGAGAAGGCCTCCTTCAAAGTGGACATGGCCACCTTTCCCACAACAGATGGCTTCACGGGAATAAAATTGGCGGCGACAAGCTTGAAAAAAGTAAACTCGGCCGCACCGATAATGGCAAAAATGATAAGATTTTCAAAGATGATTGTGGCAACGGGCTTTCGCATGGCCACCCCAGAACCAAAGGAAAGAATCATGACTGAAACAATGAAAGAAAGGCCGAGGGCGGCCACCACCGCCCAGGAAAAGTTCATGACGCTTTGGTTGCGGGCCTTTCGTGCTGGATCCTCTCCCTCATAAAGCTTACGGATCTTTCGGAGAGTTGGGGAAATGTCTTGGAGGGTTTGCTTCACAGAGTCTTTGGATTTCATAGATGAGAAGCCATTGAAGATTCCTGATTTGATTTGACTGTCCACTTGGGTAGAAAGGGCCTTCTCCTCAAGAGGAGCAACCACAATGATGTAGAGAATCGTCAGAGCCAAAAAGAGAATAAACACGTGAAAAACAATGTTGAGGGCCAATTCAGTGCCAAAGGCCGGTCGAATTGGGTAGCCAGATTCCTCGAGGTATTTCGTCACATAGTTGACGCCCTTTGAAGCGAGGCCCCTCAAACGCTTTAGCTCCGACTGTTGGGCATCAGCTAAGCGCATGCAAACCACATCAGAGGGATCATGGGTTGGGTTGACCTTCAACTTATTAATGTCTCGCGCAATTTGCGCAAAGCCTTGAGGCATTTATTTGTAGAAGCAAAAAAAGTAAAACAAAAAAAATGCGTTGGCTTTGGAGACTCTTTTTGAATGGAATTAAGTGGGTTGCCACCCACTGGTTTCCATTGAATTGAGTCCGGTAGTCTTTTTTAAAATTTGATCCCATGAGGAATCGAACTAGGTGCAATTGACTGTCGGACTCCGAAATAATATCTCATAGGCTACGGCAGTAGGCACCTGAAAGAGAAGATGTCAATCTCATATTTATATGTTGGGTCGCTACCAAGCTAATCAAGAAATCTAAAATCTTCTACCAAATAAATGAATGAACCCTCGAACCAACCAATCAAAGCCCAATCCGATCCACTTCCTTCCCTTTCTGGATTGGATGGCGGAAGGTCGAGGACCATCGCAGGTTCAACACGAATTGATCTTGATAAGGAACTCCAGTTTGAAAAATCATCCCTCACCAAACCGGCCTTTGCCGCAAAGGTTCTTTTCATTACAATCATAACAGTTGTCCTCTACACGATTTTCATTGCAGTCTTCTTCTTTGTGTTTACGGCCCACGTGGAAAGGACGGTGACAGTCAAAGCCGTCCGATCCGCCGTCAATTCCTTCACCTCTGACCTCACAATTCTTCTCCCTGAAGCCGAGAGTCAGAGAATTTCGTCGTTGCTTCAGAACATGTCCATTCCCGACCTCGCAAAGGACGACGAAAAGGCGAAACAGATGAATGCAAAGCTTCAAAAGAAAACCTATTTCATTCTCGGCCTCACCGCCCTCGGATGCATTCTCATTGTGGTCTTTACCTACATTGGCATGCGGTCAAAGGCTCATCACTCAAAGGGAGACGCGGCAAAGGCGGGGGTGGATTATCCATCGATGGGAAACGTTATTTTTATTGCATGCATGGGGTTCATAGGGGTCATCATTGCAGAGTTTGTCTTCCTCTACACTGTCGGGTATTTCTACGAACCCCTCGACAACAATCAGGTGAAACGCAGTGTGATTGATTCTCTTCTGAACTTTGCTTGGTGTGAAAATGAAAGCTGCGGAAAGGGAAGTGAAAATTCAACCTAAAACCCAAATAAATCCAACCCACATACCAACCACACAAAGCAAAGATTCAAAATAAAAAACAATTTATTCGACGATTTTATAACTCTAAGAAGCATAACGCTCCGTCATTTCACGTGCCTTTGCATCGTGAGCGGCACGGTCGTTTTCAAAGAGGGTTGCAATGTCGGCAACGAGGGGGTCGTCCGGGTTAGGGTCCTCAAGAAGGGAACAAAGAGACAATAAAACCTTTTCAATTGTTAGGGCAGGAGACCACTCGTCCTTTAGGATGTCAAGGCAAATTGCACCCCGAGATGAAATGTTGCAATGGTAAATCTTTGTGGCAAAGGTCACCGAAGGGGGATTAAAGGGGTAGTCGGGAGGAAACTCAATGTTCAGGTTAAAGACGCCCCCCGCATAGGGAGTCTCGGTGGGCCCAATGATGGTTCCCTTCCACCGAAAGAGGTCATCTTCCGTTTCCGGGCCGGCAGAACAATTGGCCACCGGTTCGGCCATCAAGTCTTTGTATTCTTTCTGGATACGTCGCAGAGCCATTTTTGATGTTAGGAAAGATTAAAGGAGTTTCACATATTAACTTTTTATTCCTCCGGATACCTACAAGGATGATCGGGTAAGTAGCACTCATTGCACTCATAGCAAAGGGTAAAGAGCTCTCCACAGTCTTCACACTCTGCCGTTTGCGGCTCACCCAAAATTCCGATTGTGCACCCATCACACCAATGGTCAATGGCTCCCATGTGCACTAACTTCACAATCTTAGGGTCAGGGTCCATTTCACCAAGGTCAACGGGGGCAATCTTTTCGCAAATCGTGAGAGACTTTTCCTTGAGGTAGTCTTTCAAGTTGGTGGGGTTGAGACACAAATCATTTGAAACTTTTTCAATGACCTTTGGATCTGTCTCCATGGAAGCTTTGGCGTCTAGATGAATAAAAAAATCTACATCTCATAATTTTCATTTCCGTTCATCCTTCTCTCTGTACGCCAAGGGGAGGGTCTTATGAACATTGGGGGGAGGTCCATCGGGATGAAGCTTTCCCTCTTTGACGGCTTTGACAAAGTGGTCCATGTCCATCTCGCACTGACCCAACCAAGCCTCGATCCGCTCAATGGCTTCAGAGCCATAGATGGCAAAGGGAAGAGCGTAAAATTCCTCAAGGGTATCATAGGTTTCCTTCCGCTCAGCATCCCACGAGGGGTTTCCAAGGGCGTTCAGCCAGTGAAAGGTTGTCTTTACAACGTCATGAATAATGGTTGAGTTAATATGATGGCTCTGAAGGAGGCGATCAAAAAGTTCCAAGTCAAAGGATGCCTGGATTTGATCATGGACAATTTTTGCTTGGTGTTTCAGCGTTTCAGGTGGGTTTCCACGAGTTAAGACCTGACAAAGACGGGTAGGAAAAGTTGCATAAATTGTTCTCAAGGTTTCTTGAGATGTTGGGTCAGTCCAAAGGGTTTCAAAGACTTTGCGGTAGTAGGCCCTCTTATAGATGGATGGAAGACACTCCTCAACCTGAAGGGCGGACAATTCCTTTAAGAGGTAAGGCTTCACCTGAGCGTCAAAGAGTGATGGGTCATTGGAAAAGGTGGCCTTTTCGTCGTCGGTCAGTTTGACCCACAAGGCCGCACAAAGATTGTCTAAAAGTTTTGTGGATGACATTTCTTCTGAGGGTACAAAGAAGAATTAGCATTGAGGAACGAAATATGAAATTTTTCTTGTGATATCCGAAAGAAGAGAGGAATATTAAAACTCAAAAATAAAAATTAAAATCTATTTTATGAAGCAAAACAAATGGAGGCTCCATTGGTGGTTCGAGACCTTTGTGCAGAGGCAGTAGCCTTGGTGAAATCCCAGTATGAACCACCCTTAAAAAGAGGAAAGATGAAGATTCGACTTTCAAGGGCCACAAGGAAAGAAGTTGAAAGGGCCATTCGTCATCGCAAAAGAAGAGAGGGGGATTATCTCCGTCAAAACCGTCACAAAAAAGAATTCACTATACATGACCTGACCTTTGGCTTTGAAAAGGACCTTCCAAAGCCCCCGTCAAACCCAAAGAAGGATACAAAGATTATCTGTCGCTACTGGTTGGAGAATCGATGCATGAATGGAGAGGGCTGTAAGTGGTTGCATTCTAATGCAGGCTTAATGCCCATTTGTCAATTCGGTCTTGAGTGTACAAGACGCCCTCAATGTCCCTACCGACACATTGACGAGCAGGAAGTGATTGAAGTGTGTCCTCGGTATGAAGCAGGATTTTGTTCCTACGGGCCTGCCTGTCATAAGGAACACGTGAAGAAGGGACCCGAAGACCTCCCACGGGTGGCGGCCATCATTGCGGAAATGACTTTTTATTTTGACGGAGACGAATCGGTTTGGTCTCATGGATCTGGAGGTGCAAAGCAAAAGAACGACTTGTATAAGACATCCATTTGCAAAATGTTTGGCGAAGGAAAGTGCCAGTATGGAGATCGATGCAACTTTGCCCACGGCTATCAAGATTTACAGGGGCGGGGAAAGGATAGACTCGCCTTTAAAAAGTGGTATCAAAACCCCGATGAAACCTGGGTTTACCATGACCATAAGGGTAGGTGGTGGAAGGAAGGGCCCGATAAGAAATTGGTTGCGATATAGATAATGTTAATCTAAAATAAAAATGTCTCAAAACCCTTGGACTCACAAAATCCATCTCTCCTTTGGCTTTTTTGATGGAGAGATGCCACCAAAGATTAAAAAGGCCTTGAAAAAACTTCGAGATCAAAATTCAAACATGCAAATTAAAATTTGGGGTCCGAAGGAATCCCGTCACCTCATTGCCACAAAGTACCCATGGGCCTTGAAGAAATACGACTCCTTTAAGTGGCCCATCCAACGGTCTGACATGTCTCGGCCGGCCATTCTGCATGCAGAGGGAGGCACCTACATGGACCTTGACTATAAGCTGAAGAAGCCTCTGTCAAAAATTATGGAACACCTTTCAGGTGCCTACCCTGAGGGAGAAGTATTTATCAACCGGTCACCCAACTCCCTTGGGCCATCTTCATTGTCAAATTCCCTCATGTTGGCAAAGCAACCGGGCCATCCCTTTTGGTTGCACTTTTTAAAGCGCATTTCCGAGGTTCACGGGAACGGGCGAGGGTTCACTCGATACACAAAGATTATGTCCTCAACTGGACCAGAAGCCATCTCAAGGGCTTACCATGCCTACGATAAAAATGAAAGAGACAAAGTAATTCCCCTTCCACCCTCTGTCTTTAACCCATGTTCCATTTGCGACCGAGGATCTGCTTGTGCTCACGCTCCAGGCGTCCTCGCCGTCCATAAGAATGATTCGTCTTGGCATTCTGGCACGGCAAAGGTTTACCGCCATTTCTATTGCAACCGTATCATGTATTACATTCTTGTTCCATGTGTCATTGCCGTTGTGATTGTGATTATTATTGTGTGTCTTCGACTGAAACGCTGCAGATCAACGTGTGCACCATGTAAGTTTAAAAAGTAAGTGTTATTGTCAAATCAAAATAAAAATGTCTTATTCAGAGAAACATTTGCCTTGACGTGCGAGGAAGTATTTGAGGTCTTAAGGAAAAATAAGATTAGAAACGTTATATATGTCAATGAATGGATAGGGTAAAACAAAAATAATGCTTAAGGTAGGCGTATTGGGATCCACAAGAGGAACGGACCTTCAAGCCATCATCAACGCCATTGAAGGAGGAACTTTGGAAGGAGTAGAAATTTCTTTGGTTCTCTCCAATCGTAAAGATGCCGGAATCTTAGAAAGGGCATCTCGACATGGACTCGAAACCATCTTCCTTTCACCAAAGAATTTGGATCGTGAAGCCTATGACCGGCGAGTGGATGCCGAGATGAAGAGTCGTGGGGTGGAACTGATCCTGTTGATTGGCTACATGAAGCTCATGTCGGAATGGTTTGTGAATGCTTGGCGAAACCGAGCCATGAACATTCATCCGTCCCTTCTCCCCGCCTTTGCCGGAGGAATGGACCTAAACGTCCATCGTGAAGTCATCTTAAGGGGGTGCAAAGTGAGTGGAGCCACCTTAATTTACATTGACGAAGGCGCCGACACAGGCCCCATCATTGATCAAGGGGTTGTAAGGATTGATAAAGATGAAACTATTGATAGTTTGAAAGAAAAGGTCCAACGAGTTGAAGGTGAACTCTTAGTAAAGGCCCTCGCAAACTTTCGAGATGGTGGCTTACGAACAGTTCGAGGATCGACCGTTTTTTAAAGCGATATCTAAATTCAAATCCAATAAAACTTAATATACCAATTTCTCAAAGATGGAAGCAACCAAGTCAATGTTGAAACAAAATGGCTATGAATCTGATGATGAAGGGCATAACAATTTGAAATGGTTTCTTTATTTAAGTGAGTTTCAACCCCCTAAAAATACATGTAGTGGGGAAATGCGTGAGGACGAAACACAAGGGAAGACCGATTCCTCACACACCAATCAAATGCATAGGAAAGGCCAGGGTGAGAGGTAGAGGAAGGACGGGCATCATAGGTCGGATCGAAAAAGATGAGGTCGGCGAGGTGAGCCTGGTCTTCCTTCACAAAACGAGAGGATGCGTCGATGAGACGTTCCTTCAGAGCGGGAGAATGCACAATCCATCGAAGATCACGTTGGGGTTGCCAGGTAAAGTAGGGAAGAGGAGGAGAGGAAAGAAGCTCGCGAGAGTTTTCAAAATCCTTTGGATCATACTTTGCAAAGAAGAGAAATGTCCCAAATCCAATATCCTCAAGGTTATAATGGGGAATGGCAATGCGGGCAAATCCTTGATAGCCACCGTTATAAAAGTCAATGGCAAAGTGGGTTGCCCAAGAAAGTAAATCAATCCGGGGAAGGTCCGTAATCACCACTCCATGAGAAGCCGAGTGGATATCCTCAAGAGTGGACGATAGATCGTCTTCAGAATCACCAAGAGTGACAATAAAGGTTGGAATATCTTCCACCGATTCTGGAGAAAAGACTGAAGGTTCCGAAGTAAAGATCACGAGACGAGTGCCCTCATCCAAAGAAAAGTTGAGAGATGCAGGAACGATTTGCCGTCTCTTTGAATGGATTTGAGGCCTCAGACAACGGCGACGCTTTAAGGTAAGGCTGGGAGAGTCTTCATAGTCTTCTGTTTCACTTGAATCACTTACCTCTTCGTCTTCTGCATAGTCTGAATCACTTTCCTCTTCATCTTCCACCTTTGATTCATCGTCTTCTTCTTCTTCAGTATCTTCGTCTTCAGTATCCTCATCTTGGATCTTACGCCTTCCAGACCTCAACCAATCCCAAAAGTGTATGGCCTCATTGCAAAAGACAAAGGCAAAGATGACGGCCGCGTACAAACACACAATTTGGAAGCCTTGGGAAGAAATTGGAACAAAGACGTCATAGGTCGTCGCAGACTCAAGGGGATCAAACCAGTTGGACATGAGGTTTATTGATGTGACTTAGATTTTCTAAAACTCAATCGAACAAAATTTTTATCCAAAACTCTCATGCTCCTCCCATATGTGTTGATGGAGGCGAGTTGTCATTCATATCCCCAATAAAAATGTGCACACGGATTGATGGTGCCAAGGTTGCCAAAGACATTCGTGAGAACCTGAAAGAAGAGGTGGAAAGGATGGAACTCAAAGAAGATGATGTTAAGCCTGGCTTAGCCATTGTTTTGGTTGGAAATCGGACCGACTCGGCCACCTATGTGAGATTTAAGAAAAAGGCCTGCGATGAGATTGGGATTGTTAACATTGATGTCCACCTTGACGAAACCGTTTCGGAGGAGGAGGTCTTATCGACTGTGCGATCCCTCAATGAAGACCAAAGGGTCCACGGAATCCTGATCCAACTTCCCCTCCCCTCCCATATTTCGGAGGAGCGGGTCTTAAGAGAAGTCTCTCTTGAAAAAGACGTTGACGGCTTCCACCCCTTCCACATTGGTCAACTTTCCATGAAGCGTTCCTTATCTTCCATTTGCCTTCCATGCACCCCAAAGGGATGCATCCGCCTTTTGGATGAATACGGCATTGAGTTGGAAGGCAAACACGTCGTCATCCTTGGACGATCCAACATTGTGGGGTTACCCGTTGCCCTCTTAGCCCTCCACTCCAACGCCACCATCACCATTTGCCACTCACGCACAAAGGACCTTCCATCGATTACTCGGCAAGCCGACATCCTCATTTGTGCCGTGGGAAGGACCCAAATGGTAAAGGCCGATTGGGTCAAAGACGGAGTGGTCATCATTGACGTGGGAATCAATGAGTTGGTCGATCCATCAAAGAAGCGAGGCTATCGCCTTGTGGGGGATGTGGACTCATCGGTTGAGGAAAAAGCATCCGCCATGACTCCCGTCCCCGGTGGCGTTGGCCCCATGACGATTGCCATGCTGTGTGAAAACCTATTGGCGGCATATCAAAGGTCTTTGAAATAAATGATATATTTAAGAAAACATTAAGTCAAGGAGAGCCATACGCACAAAGAGACCATTCTTCATCTGATCCTCCACCACACACCGTGGGTCAGAGTCAACCTCCACGGGGAGCTCTTCGAGGCGTGGGCCTGGGTGCATGACGATGGCATCGTCTTTGAGCATTGCCATCAGTGTAAGGTCAAGAATCTGAAGAGACGGAGAATCAGATGAAAACCATGAAGTGTCGGATCGTTCCTTTTGAAGACGCGTCATGTAAATGACATCTGACGTCTCGATGATTTCGTAAAGATGCTCGTGGAAAGATACTTCAATCCCGGCCTCTTCACAATAGGTGACAATCTCAGGAGGCATCTGGCGAGAGGGTGGAGCAACGAAGCGAAGACGGACGTCGTATAGACAAAGAAGCTTTGCCAAAGAGTGGACCGTCCGTCCCTTTGCTAAGTCACCCACAAGAGCAATCGTCCATCCAGTAATCGTCGACTTTTTCTCCCGAATCGTAAAGAGGTCCAATAGGGCCTGGGTTGGATGCTCGTTGATCCCATCACCTCCATTGATGACTCGATAGGGATCCAAGGCCTTACACCCCGTGAGAGGAACTGAGGTCCTCAGAATCATGCCCTCAGAGATGGACGCTAAACACCGGATAGTGTCCGCAAAAGACTCTCCCTTCTTCACCGATGATCGTTCGGGAGAAAAGGAGACGGTCGTTCCGCCAAGACGTTGAATTGCCGATTGGAAAGAACCCTCCGTGCGTGAAGAAGGTTCGTAAAAGAGAAAGCCAAACACTTTGCCTTGGAGAGATTGCTGGAGAATTTTATGACGCACGGCCATCTTCATCTCAAAGGCTCTTTGGAAGATTGTCCTCAAGTCTTGGCGAGACAAAGAGTCGACCGAAAGGAGGGACTGGGGACGAAACCAATCCGAATCTTGGGCATTGGAAAGTCGCCTCGCACGCCTCGGCATTTGAGGGACTGGCTCGAAAAAGTTAACCTCTCTGGTTTCTTCGGTAGACACAACATGAGATGACACCACCGCAGACCCTCGCAAAGCCTTACCCTCGACAAAGGATCCATCGACAAAAATCGTCTGACCATCTCTCTCCACTTGGGTGACTTTTCCCCTTACCTTCCACCCCGAATAGGGTGTCCAAGATGCACGAGAGAAGGGAAGAGCGTCTGGAATGATCCACTCGTGATCCTTTGAGACCACAATCGACGTCCTTGACGGAGGAAGGCCAAAGATCTTCCTAGGATTGTGATACATCTTTTCCATCACCAAGTCTTCACCAAAGGTCATCAACATCAGGGCTAAAAAGGTTTCGAGGCAGGGGTAGCCTGGGCAGTGGTGCTCTTCAGGACGATGGGGTGCATGGTCCGTTGCAAAGCAATCAATGTACTCCATGAAGTCTTCAAGGTGGGGTTGGACATCTTGGAGGGGTGGTTTGACTGGGCGCTTGATTGACTCTCGATCCAAAAGGAAATGGTGAGGAGTCACCTCGCAGGTCAACTTCATTCCAAGTTGCTTTCCACGCACCACTGCCTTCATCATGTCAAGGTCGTGGACATGGGCCACGTGAACCCTCACTTGGGGGTAGATGGCCATTAAGCCGAGGACCCTCAAAAAGTTTTCATACTCAGTATGAACCACAATGGGTTGGGGGTAGGTCCACTGGGCAAAGTGCTTCTCGACGTTGGACCATTCCCTGAACTGAAGACCGCCCGAAAAGGTACAGTCCAGATAGAGCTTCATTCCCACAACATCCGAATCCTGCTTATCCATCATCTCCTTAATCTCGGCATGGTTGTCGTCACATCCACCAAGGTAGAAGCCGTAGGTGCACACTGCCTTTTCCCTTGCACATGCTCGAATTATCTCCAAGTTTTCAGGAGTTGTAATGGGCGGACGGGTGTTGGGCATTACAAGAATTGTGTCAATCCCTCCTGCAATGGCCGAATGAGACTCAGAATCCCAATCCCCCTTATAGATGTCTCCCGGTTCCCTCACGTGGACATGGACATCAATGAGGCCAGGGAGGTAAAGTTTCTCATAAGAAGTGTCACAGTCAATGCGGGGGTTGACTGTAGGATCGGACGAAGTCGTCAAGAGGGTGTCAATAAACAACTTTGTTGCTTTTACATCCGTAAAGAGAGGAAGGCCGTGATCAATCGCATAGCGCCTCATTCGGTAGCCACGGGTCGTCCCACCGTCTGCCGTCAGACGATCCAGCATGGAGACGTTAATCACAAAAGAAACTCCCTTCTCAAGTAGAGCATCCCTATAACACTCATGCCAGGAAAGAGTCTCAATGGTAAGGCCATGGGAGCGATAAAAGTCTGCCGTCCCGGTAGTTCCTAACAAAGTAAATCCTGCTTGGGAAAGACGACTCACATGATCCAACAGTTCCCCCTTATGGCGGAAGGCACCCACTGAGAGAAGAATTTTTTGGTCAGTGGTTGGAAAGGTGAAGCCTGCCGACAGAATCGCCTTTCGATAGGCTTCATGAAGGGTTTCGCCAAAGCAAGCAACCTCACCAGTAGACATCATCTCCACACCCAACACACAATCGGCGCCCTTTAAGCGAGAGAAGGAAAAGGTCGGAACCTTCACACCAATCCTCTTCACTTCGCCCTCATAGGGTTTTGTCTCTTTTTCGAGAATCACCTTTACGGCCCTCTCAATCAGGTTGTGGCCCTTTAACTTTGACACAAAGGGGAAGGACCGAGAGGCACGGACGTTGGCTTCAATGACTTCGACCTTATCATCTTTTGCGATGAACTGAATGTTGAGGGGACCATCAATCTCGAGAGCCTTTGCAATGGCTTTGGTCGATGCTTCAATCTTTTGAACCGTTTGTTTAGTTAAGTCCTGGGGTGGATGAATTAAAGTTGCATCGCCTGAATGGACTCCTGCGTTTTCGATGTGCTCGCAAAGGGCCATCACCTCAATCTCTCCCTTTCGGACAACGGCATCCACTTCAATCTCCTTTGCATCGAGGACAAACCGGGTTAGGACCACAGGGTGATCGGCTGACACGGCCACGGCCTGATCGAGGTAGGCCATCAGGTCTTCAAGGCAAAAGGCAACATTCATGGCCGCCCCAGAAAGAACATAGGAAGGGCGGACAAGGCAGGGAAAGCCAACCTCTTCACAAAAGGCCTTTGCAGATGCACGATCGGTTGCACGTTTCCACTTTGGTTGGGCGAGGCCAATCGAGTCAAGAAGACGCGAGAAAGAGAAACGGTTTTCTGCCATGTCAATCATCTCTGGACTTGTTCCCAAAATGTTTACACCTGCCCGATGCAAATCCATCGCCAAGTTGTTGGAGGTTTGGCCACCCACCGAGACAATCAGACCGTCACGATCTGAAACGAAATTCTCAAGACGTTGAATCTCCAAAATAGTCTCAAGGGAAATCTCCTCAAAATAAAGACGGTCTGCCTCATCATAGTCGGTGGATACCGTCTCAGGATTGCAGTTGAGCATGAGGGTTGTACATCCTTCGGCTTTGAGGGCACGGACACAGGAAACGGCACACCAGTCAAACTCCACCGAAGATCCAATCCGGTAGGGACCCGAGCCGAGGGTGAGGACCTTTCGTTTCTCCGAAGCTTGAAGGTCATCCGATGCATCTCCCCAGTAGGTAAGGTAGAGGTAGTTTGTCGAGCAAGGGAACTCTGCCGCGACTGTGTCAATCCTCTTCACTACCGGATGGATTCCATGAGCGTCTCTCTCCTCGCGGATATGGGTCGCTGTCGTATGAGCAAACTTGGCAATCTCCAAGTCGGAAAGACCACATCGTTTTGCCTCCCAAAGGTTTTCAGGAGAAAGCGCTTTCCATAGCTTATTGTAGACCTGAACAACACGGTTCATCCGGCGGAGGAAATGAGGATGAATACCCGTATCTTCAGCAATGGGTTCGACTGGAGTTCCATCAATTAAAAGACCAAAGAGGTGAATGAGACGATCGGGGGTTCCTTTGGTGCCAAAACTCTCGTGCTCCTCCGTTTCTTTCGGCTTACCGAGAGGAAATGTTATAACATCACGAAGGTCAAGACCCACCATGCGCATGGCCTTTAGCAAAGCTTCTTCAAAGGTTGCACCAATTCCTTCCGCCTCACCCACTGACTTCATCGCCGTGCCGAGGGTTGGGTCAACGTCGGGGAATTTAGAAAGATCCCACTTTGGAATCTTCACCACGCAAAAGTCGAGGGAGGGCTCAAACATGGCCGATGTGTCCTTTGTGAGCGCATTGGGGAGGGAAGGAAGAGTCTCGTTGAGGGAAAGAAGGGCTGCAATGTAGGCTAAGGGGTAGCCAGTTGCCTTAGAAGCGAGGGCCGAGGATCGTGAGAGACGGGCATTCACCTCAATGATGTAAACCTCTTGAGGGTCTTCCGGGTTGAGGGCGTATTGGATGTTGCATTCGCCAACGATTTGAAGGCCATGGGCGACAACTTGGGCAATCTTTCGCAGACGAAAGTAGGTTTCATCGTCAAGGGTGAGGGAAGGAGCCACAACAATTGATTCGCCCGTGTGGATGCCAACTGGGTCAAAGTTTTCCATGTTGCAAACGGTGATGCAGTTTCCATCACAATCTCGGACAATCTCATACTCGACCTCCTTGAAGCCCTTCAAAGACTTATCGATGGTCATAAAGGCATGATCCTGAGTAAAAATAGGACCGGCCATCTGTGTCAACTCCTCAGCATTGGAAGCAAACCCAGATCCCAAACCACCAAGAGCAAATCCGGAGCGGACCAAAACGGGATAACCTACCTCCTCAGCAAAGGCTAAAGCTTCCTCAAGAGACTGAGTCGACTTTGACGGAGCGCAAGAGAACCCACAATCCTTCACAAAAGAGGCAAATGCCTCACGATCTTCCGACATAATGACGGCATCAATCGAGGTTCCGAGAATGAAGACATCATATCTCTCAAGAATACCGGCCTGATGGAGAGCCACACCACAATTGAGAGCCGTTTGGCCACCAAAGGAGAGAGAGATTGCATCTGGACGTTCCGTCTTGATAATTTCCTCAATGTACTCTGGCGTCACAGGTAAGGAATAGACCTTATCGGCGAGTCCCGTTCCCGTCGTCGTTTGGACAGTTGCAATGTTGGGGTTGACAAGAACGGTGAAGATGCCTTTTGACTTATAGGCCTTTAAGGCCTGGGATCCCGAGTAATCAAACTCCCCTGCTTGGCCAATTGTAAGACCACCTGACCCAAGGATGAGGACCTTTTTGATGGCCGGCCTGACCTTTGGTTTGTAGAGGGGAGGAAGCTTATAGGTTCCCTTCAGACGATCGGCAAAATCGTCAAAGAGCCATGTCGTATCGAGGGGCCCCCCTGAAGCTTCAGGATGGAACTGAACTGAACACCAGGGAGACCTTTCATGCATCATGCCTTCGTTCGACTTATCGTTGAGGTTGCGAAAGGAAGTCACCCATCCGTTTGGGAGGGAGGTCTCATCGACGGCATAACCGTGGTTTTGAGAAGTGATGAATGCCTTTTGGGTGATGAGATCAAAGACGGGGATGTTGTGACCACGGTTGCCATAGGGCATCTTGTAGGTTTCGGCCCCAATGGCCCTCGCCAGGATTTGATGGCCGAGACAAATGCCAAAGATGGGTTTGGTTTTGTTGGCTTCATTCTCCAAAACCCTTCTCAAAATCTCCACTGTCACTTCAGCATCGGCTGGGTCACCGGGACCGTTTGAAATAAAGAGACCGTCAAAGGGATCAGAGGAATAGTCATAATCGAAGGGAACCACACAAATGGTGACTGATCGACCTAGGACCCTTAACAAATAGGTCAGTTGGGACTGTTTGAGACCACAATCAACGACAATGACGGTTTGTTCGCCGGCCGATTGGAAGATGTAGGGTTTTTCACAGGATACCTTATCAAGAGAGATAGGAAAGGTGATTGCCGTTTTACACTCTGGGTTCAACACCAAAGTGCCTTCTAAGGTTCCTTCCTCACGTAAAAAAGTAACCAAGTCTCGAGTGTCGACTCCAGTCAGGATGGGGATCCCTTGGTCAGCCAAAAGCTGAGTCAAAGATGAATCCACCCATAAGTCCCTCACCACAACGCCCACAACTTGAATCTTACTGGATTCCATGGCCTTCTCCGAGGTTCCATAGTTTCCAATCATGGGAAAGGTAAAGACAAGAATTTGACCGTAGTAGGACGGGTCGGTTAAGGCTTCAAGATAACCAACCATTCCCGTCTGAAAAACCACCTCCCCCCTTACATTTTTTGCGACACCGTTTCCGAGGCGCCCTGCAAAGGTTCTTGACGGGAAGGAGAGGGATGCTTTCATTGAAGTTTGGGAAGTGTAATGTGGGTCCATTTCATTTGAGTCGATATAAAAATTTTTTATTTGACAAACGACTCGGGTGTCAAAATCAAAACACAATCAAAATGCTCCTCTACCGATTTTGGCACATTTCTGTCCGCGGGCCGATTGAAATGTTTGGTCTCTTTGACAATACAGAGAAAGCTCAAAAGGCAATGGAAGAAATAATTTCAGAGGCCACTAATGCCATTGAAAGGCATCATCCAAGTTTGAAAAACATAATTAATCCAAAGGCATTTATTTTGAGCGGGGACCCAATCCCTTGTGATGTCGATGTTGACTTTGAGATTGATGGAAAATCGTCTCTTTTGACTGTTGAACGTCGAGGTGGATTTTGTCTATCGATGACATACAAAGATATTTCTTATACAGAAGATGTGTACTTGAGAAAAAATGAATTTCGATGTGCACAAATTATTGACTGAAACATTCAAACTCCCATGTTTCTCCGTTTGAATCCAGATTTTTGCTATTGGAACCGTCTTGGAGCGAAACAAAAAGTCAAATTGGCCACTTTAAATCAAAACGTCACTTTTTCATATATTCACTTTATCCCTCATGGCGACTGTCAGAAATGATCCACGCCTTGAACTCCTCCCAGCAGTGAAAGCTTGGGCTGAAAAACTCGATAAGGTAACTCTCCATACACCGTTTGTAACCACAGTTTTTTGGTCCACATTGTAGACGAAGACAGTGACGGTTCCCACAACTTTGTACCAGGGTGGTGGAAGGACGATGGTGGTCGTGAGTGGCGAATTGATATTGCCGCGAACCGTGCTGACCAAGGTTGGAAGTACATGTTTTAAATCCTACTTATAATGGCAAGAAACACAAAGCCCATTCCAATACTTTCGGCAATCCCAACACCAAGGTTTTCCACATTCTAGACAAGAAGTTCCTGTTGGAGCGTGGGTACAAGAAGAACGAAAACATTGAGAACAAGCTTGGCCGGGATTTGGACAGACATCTTCTCCATCCATAAAACAGGGAGGAGGATCTGATCCAACTTGAGCTCTACACTCGTCACAATAAATATTCACAAAAGTAGGTCGGTGGAGAGATTTCTGAGCTTCCTCGCATCTCATACAAATCCACGCGTCACACCGGACACATTTAGTTTTGAACAATTCTCCTGAACAAAGGCGTCGATCACAGGTTGGAGATCCTTTACATGTTGTCCATTCACCCCCACAACACAAGCACTTATTTCCATCCATTTTTACTTTATTTTAAAATTAGAGAAACTCCCGATAATTTCTACCGGAAAAAGGATCACTTCCCAAAATGGCAACTCTGACTCCAGAGCCCCACTCCCAAAGAGTTGTCCAAGCGGCAGATTTTTGCTATTGGATAATGACAAAGAAGGATCGATCGGCCTATTTTGGAAAGGGAAATCCGGGAGTCTTGGCCTTTTTGAACTTTCTCAAATCGAATGAAAGGGCTTTGGAAGAATCCTATGTTCGACGTTTACTTGAAGACTGTGTTGAGGATCGACCGCACAATGCCGACCTTCTCAGATGGTTGGATGGCCAGAACCTTGACCTCGTCCTACAAGCCAGAGATAAGGTTGACCCTCGCTACCTTAAAATTCTCCTCAGCCTTCAAGACTATCTTTCGAGAACGACCTATCGCTCCCCTAAACACTCGAATGCAAATGAATGGTTAAAGTTATAAAATCTGAAAAAAAATATCACAAACCAGTTTCCCAAAGATGGGAGTTTTTTAATTGAAAAAACGAACCAAAATGGAGATTTTTTATTGCCTTCATGGTGGATGCGGAGCAACAATCCTTCAAGTAAAGTTTGATGAAAAGACCTTTACTCTGACATCCACTGATAAGTGATTTGGTAGGTCTTTCGAGAGGGTTGATAGGTTTATCTTGACACCCTCGGGTTGAACGGTGATGGGGTAACTTTCAAATCCCATTGGTTTTTTAGAGTGATTATTTTCATTTAAACTTTTTCGGACATATCATCAAGTTTGATGGGTGAGGTGCACACTCGCTGGCGAAACATTGGATCGTCAACATTCGAAGTACATCGCCAAGTGTAATGAGGCTCGAGCAATTTTTCTAAAAAGTCATCGGGTGCCTGATACCAAAGAAGGAGATTGTCCTGCAGTTTAATACGGAGGTCTCGAAGCTTCCCAACCGTTTCCGTGATATAGTCATGTAAGGCGTCGTTCGGGTCCTCGTGAGTATGAAGTCTTTCGTTTAGGGAGACCTTTCCACACAAGTCTTCGAATTCCTTTACCCATAGTCACACTCGGCATACTCATGATCCGTCTTTAAGGTCATGTCATCATCAAATGCTGCAGAGTAAAAGGGATGGTAGGAATCAAAGGGATCACCATATGTTCCGGTGAGGCAGAGGCCAGGGCAATTCAAAAATACTGAGGCAAGGGCATCAAGGTCATCGGCTCTCCAGGATTGACCCCAAGGATCGACTTGTTTTTCCTTAGACATGGCTGCCGGAACAATCATCGAAGGAACGGCAAAGAAGCGAAAGTTTTTAAGATCCTCGTTTGATGAAAACCACGACGAAAGGCGTGCAGATTTCATCAGAGATGCAGAATACCCAGATGACGTTGGAACATAGACATGCATCGGTCTAGCCTTATCAAATCTGAATAAAAAACACTCAACCGTTTTTCGATTCACACACACCACATCAATTTTTGCCTTTAGCATTTGCATGACTAAGGAAAGACGTTCTTCAATAATTTCACCCTCGTAGGTTCTGGATCGAAGGTGTTCGAGCTCTGAGGGATAGGGTGGAAACTTATACACTAAGGGTAACTCAATTCCTTCAGCACACTTCTTAAACCACATGTCTTTGAATATGTGTAAGACGAGGTTGTTTTCAAATAAAAGATTTATTTACTTCCTTTTGGAAAGGGCCTTCTTCACAAGAGAAGAAATTAACTTTGTAGACATTTTTCGAACGAGGGCCCGCTTCTTTTGATAGCGCTTCGAGGTTTTACAAGATTCCTTTGCCTCGTTGTAGTCACACCTCGGATCATGGATGTCGGTGGCCTTTCCCCTGTTACACCTCTCCGTTTTTTCATTAAAGATGCAGGGAACTCTAGCCTTTTTCGTTCGA
>Ga0180431_10002187_pt1 | contig 26515 bp, 29 predicted proteins | sample SS_ome_11_FD_132459 | JGI IMG/M metagenome (GOLD analysis project Ga0180431, IMG submission 132459) | Hypersaline lake sediment archaeal communities from the Salton Sea, California, USA - SS_1_MS_1 metaG | ecosystem: Environmental > Aquatic > Non-marine Saline and Alkaline > Hypersaline >... | reverse complement strand
CCATCAGCGTTGGTGTAGGCAGCAATGGTACCGTCACCAACGTACCCAACAAGGATCCCAACCAAAGTTCCTTGGACCATGGCAACACCAGCTTGCTCTGAGTCAGGAACGAATCCAACGAGAGCATTCTCCATTCTGTTACGCAGATCGTAGGTGACGTAGATGACTTGGTTTTGTACGTTGATTTCATTGTTGTCCGTCGACGAACGGTCAACAGTAACAGACTCATCGAAGCGGTACACACCCGATCCGACATCGTGCAAGTACAGGATCGATGCAGCTCCGATGCGAAGCTCCTCATCTTCTTGATAGCAGTCAATGAAATCAAAAGCAGGCAAAGTCTTGCGAAGCAAAGTCTCTGCCGGATCCGTGAACGTAGCGTTGTAGGCAGCTGTAGCGCCAGCAACGAAAGACCCATCCAAGATCACTTGCGTCGTGGACCCATCACCAAGCTGGATCGTCTTGCCTGCTCTGACGTTGCCAAGCAGCACCCTTCGACCATGAGCAGGGTTTTCACCGTACACCTGCATGGTGGTCTGGGCCAGATAGGCAAGAGTACCTGGAGTCTGGTTGTCTCCGATGGCTGTGCCGATGGGAGCACCTACCCAAAGCATGCGATCTGCTCGTTCGAAAGGATCATTCATTCGCTCATTCGAAGACAGCTGCGTGGACAGCGTATCGAACTTGTTGATGATGACCACATCAGTCAGAGTCTTGTTCTTCTCCGTTGCCAAGATGGCCCGATCGAAGTCAGTCTTGGTGTACACACCGTCGGCATCTGTGTCTTTTGGCTGTACAAATGCACAGCGAGGAACACCCACTTCGTAGGCAATCTCGCCCATGATCAAGGCATCGTTGTCCGTGGCGCTTGGCCCGAGAAGCCTTCTCATGTCCTCATCATTGTACGTGACGATTGGAACATCGTACAAATCATCGGGACGCAAAATGTTGGCCGTCACGTAGTAGATCTGACCTGGACCTGGCTCAGGGCCTCTCCACTCGTAGTAGATCCGAACGCTCTCAGTAGGAGCAACGGGGAACGCAACGTAAGGGGTGGGATCTCCGTTACCATCAAGGATCAGCTCATGAGCCAAAGACGTACCTGTCGGATAACTCGTGACTGAGAGCAAGCTGGTCGTAGAGAACGGCAGGTTGTCCATGATCACGTACTGACGTCCAGGTACCCCGGTGATGGTTCCAAGTACGTCAGTGTAGATCTGGTCAAGAGCAAAGGTCTCCGTGGACCTAGACCTCAAGTTCCAGCTGACGGACAGGGAGTCAACAGAGCTGAACTCGAACTTGTCTTGAGGTGAACTGGCACTGTAACGATTCTCTGGAAGTGCCTCACCGATGTTTCGAGCATAGAGACGGAAGTCCCCAGGAATCGTGAACCCTCCAATGGTAGGAACATTGTACGTGTAGTTGATTGTAGAAGACCACACGTAGGTTCCAGTTGTTTTGGTGATATTGATCACCCCGAATCTTGCTTCTTGAGTTGATCCTGAGTAGAACATCCCCAGAGAGCCTTCGCCCACACTGGTGATTTGGATATCGTAGGTACGATCATCTTTGGAAACAGGCTGGTCTCGAGGCGCCAAGGCTGTGACAACCGCATCGTCCTCAGGCGTGAAGTGAGTGACTCCAAAAGAGAAAGTCAACCGAACACCATGTTCAAGCGTCGGGTGCATGCTGGTAGCTACAGTCTCGTCTACGGTGATTGTTCCCGTCGTAACCACACCATCGTCTCCGTACCCCTGCCAGACGAAGTTGGCAATACGATCAGCAGCAACTGCAGTACCTGACACACCAGTACACCGTAGAGCATACTTTCGGTTGATGGTTCCGGTATACTCAGTGTAATCGTAGATCACAACGTTTCCAGTGCTACCAGGCTCCGGGTAGTTGGCGATCTGGAGATCTGAGTATTGGTCGGTATTGGCGTAGGCGCTATCCAACTCAAACATCCCAGGACCCATTGCAGTGAACTGGTACAGATCACCCACGGCAAAGTTGGCTGCTGTGTCTACTTGCAGACTGATTCCTAGGTCCGTAGTTCCAGTACCAGGATAGTCAAACGCCAAGGATACTGCTGCCGTTTCTCCCACAACGGCCTGAGGTGGAGTCATGGTCTGCTCAAGTGGAACGTTGGGCAGAAGATCGGTATAGGTACCAGCCGAATTCTGGACCTGCTCCCAATCGAAGGTCACTTCGTTGGCAACCAAGTCAATACTGGCAACCCTAAGAGTCACCGTTCGGTTGTAGGAATGATCGTAGGTACCGCTCACAGTAACTACACCAGTTCCAATTCCAGTGTGTGTAACTGTAGTGAAACCTGTGCTGGTAGGCGCTGGACCAGGATACTTGTTGTCCGGATCTGCCATCCCCGTCGGTCTGGTAGGAATCACAACAGATACAGGAACCAAAAAGTCTCCGGGACTGGTTTGGCTGGTCTGCTCCTGGTATTGTTCTTGATTTTCCGTGTCGCCAATGTAGCGAAGTTCTCGAAGATCGCTGAACGGGAGCACATCAAGCACCGAGCGATCTGTACTTTGGTAGTCGATTCGATAGTCTTCGTTTGCATCAAAGACCTCAGGACGAATCAAAATCTGGTCATAAACACCACTACCAGGAACAGACTCGAGGAAGGACCATTTGGTCACAGGAATCGGAGTACCGTTCGCTCGATACAGAACCGCGATCGTTTGATCGTTGAGAGCAGGGTTCGTCAACGGAGCAATGTTCGGTGCCGTAGAAGAGAAAAAGATCTCCACATCCGACAGATAAGCTCTACGCATGGCAACATTGTAGAGCACCTGGTACCTGGACCCTTTGGCAACGTAGACCGGGGTCCGGATGAATGCTTGCTGAAGAGGGCTCGGCTGAATGATACGGCCGACATATGCGCCGGGCTTCACGTAACGTGTGGTAGCAAGAACATTCGCCATTTTCTATGTCTCCCTTGGCCTAGATAGCCAAGCTGGATGTGCGTACTAAATCCTCGGAATCGTGCTCAGGTCAAACTAGCAAGATCCTCAAGGTGTGGGTTTTTGACTCGATCTGCCCAGTTTGATGTGATGAATCGCCAAGTTGTCCGTGGAACAACCGCTGTTTTCGAAGAGCTTTTCGTTTCTGACGATGGCTCTCCTATCGTACCGTCTGACCCCACAACCTACCCTCAGGTGACTATAGAGGAACCTTCTGGAATGGTTGTAGGTACAGGCATCGGAGCATCTCTCGGGGATGGTCGATGGCGTTACCAATGGTTCGTACCAATGGATGCCGAGCTGACTACAGTTTCGACCACCTATAGTATGACTTGGACCATGCTTAGTGCTACAGGTCGCATGATCGAGAAAACCCTAGAGTTCTCAATCATCGACAAAATCGACGTGACTGAAAACGAACGGTCCTTCACCTACCTCACACTACAAGGGGAGGAAGAAAGGATCATGATTCGGTTCAGGTTCCCGCAGGAAGAGCTGTCCCTGAAGATTGTTGCACCTGACAGCAGTGAAATGACAAGATCTATAACAGATCTGAATGTTGTAGAAGACCAAGGGCAGTACGTGTACTACACAGACATTGGTCCATTGACGGCTTTGGGTGCATATGCAATTTTCTGGAAGTCTCGACAGTCAGTAATTTCTCCAGCAGTGCTAGGCTTACAGCAGCTCAGGGTTCCTGCTCCTTGCTTCATCTACTACGCCCCGTCACTTAGGATGGCACTAGACAAGGCGCAAAAGAAAATTGGATTAGCTCAGGCTTATTCAGATCCTGACATGTATGAATACATGTTGCGAGGCGTAGACATGATCAACTCTGTCACGCCTGTCACGAACTGGAACATCAACAACGTACCAGCTACTTTTGGTTTGCCTAACTTTATGCTGCTTGCCTCAATGTGGTGGGCTCTCGGGGCTCAGTACATCGCCGAGGGAGAACTGCAGTTCGATTACAGCGGACAACAATTGACACTTTCCGCAGACCGCACAGGCATCTACGACACGATGCGCGGAAATATTCAGTCTTACCTAGACGATCACTTGTCCTCCACGAAGCGTAACTGGTTACGTCGTCAAAGCGTAGGCGCTGCAGCCAACAGACCTATCGATTTTGGATTGACCTCACTAGTTACACGTGTACAGACCGTCAACGGAGGCCAACAACAGCTTCTTCCCCTGATGAGTCGCATCGGGATCATCTAACGTGGGTTTACCCAAGTACCAGGAGAGTATCATGGAAGCATTGACAATCGAAAACCTCAACGCCAAGAACCGACAGATCTACGTCAAAAACAACAAGGGCGGGATCCTGTCCATCACCTTGTATGATCAGAATGGTCGGCACAACCGAGTCATCCTACCCAAGACAAAGCATCCGTTGTGCTTGACCTCCCACGCATCTCCTTGGGCCATCGCGAACAGCAGTGAGCTTCGCAAGTGCTTTCGGGCCAAAGCGATCACATTGCTGGATCCAGATGAAGCAGAGAAGATCTTGGAAAATGAACAAGTGATGCTCGAGCTGGAAACCGCTTACGAGCGAATCAGCCTAGGCTCTGAAGAGGTCCAGCAGCACAAGTCTACGAAGTCTGACGAGGACGGAGATCTGAAATCAATCATCAGTGAAAGCATCGAAGGCATTCCCAAGATGGAGCACATCGACCCCCGAGCGGAGATTGAATTCGTTACTGAAAATGTGGAAGATGAGGACGATATAGATCATATCGCGTCAGGGGACATCAACCCCCGAGTGATTGCTCTCGCCACGATGCTCGCCACGAAAGAAGGTGTCTCGGTCAAAGAAGCCAAGGTGGAGCTGTCGAACATGATCGAAGAACTGACCAATGATGATCTGGACTACCTTGCACACAACACGCAAGGAGCTATCCAAGACTGGGCCAAGAACGTACTATCCGTTCGACTCGGAAGCAAGACCATTGCCTGATTCACTCAATGACGGCTTCTAGGTCGTCTTCTATCTGCCTTTTCACCATCTCTTCGATATCCCTCAAACAGTTGTCGTAGACGCTTAACATTTCTTGTAAGCGCCATCGATAGGTCTCCTGCTGGTAGTAGCTCAGAGATGCGATAACATTGGCTCGAGCGCTGGTTATTGCGTTCTCATCTGCATGGCAGGCAAATGAATAGGATCTGGCTTGTTGGTCATAGATCGTGTTGTTCTTGACAGAACAACCTTCACTATCGGCATTGACTCTGGCTCGACATGCCAGACGAAACCAAAGTTCTTGTAGTTGTTTGAGATTTTTACAATTGTGCGGCATCTAGGGCTCCTACGGATTTTTCTCTAAGGTGCCTTTACCGCTTCGAGGAGTGAGATCAGTAACGGCTGCCGTATTTATTGCTGTACTTCAAATGCTGCTCTCCGAAAGGATCAATAAAGTCAGGATCTGTCGTATCTTCAGGAGAAACCTTAGACTCAGGATACATAGGAATACCTGCATCCTGCTTCATGTCATTGAATCCACCTTGCCTAGGCGCTCCCGATGGATCATTCCAACCTGTAGATTGTCCAGCATTCGGATCCGGTAAATTAGATCGGTCTCTGTTTGCGCTATCACCAAAAAGCAGATCGCCGTTATCTGGTTCGAGATTGTCTTGAGGTGTCGACGCTTGAGTCTCTGTATCATTAGTGACAGGTACTTCATTGGCACCTTCACGAACTATACCTTCATCTACCACCCCTTGCTGGGGCCTGTAGGCTTGATCAAAGGCAAAAGCCAAAGCTGCCGGATTTGTGTACCTAGGCACAGTATCTCGCACAATGAATGTATGACTCCATGTAGTACTTGTCGGACTGTCCTTTGACTCCGTGATCGAGAAGTCTTGCTCAGGTACGAACCAACCACGAAGAGTGATATTTGGGAAAAGAACGGAGTTGTAGTAGATGTACCTATAGTTGGCCGAGCCATCAGACAAAATCATAGGCTCGTCCATTAACTCCAAGAAATCGTATAAGTCGAACAAGCCTGGAGGCATCCGGATCGTGGATGTGTCTGTGACGTCTTCCCCTTCGAGATACTCAGCTCGACGGAACCCTCCTTGGAAGACCTGAACAGGCATGCAGTTACCTGTCTGGAAAGTAAAGGTTACCCTAGGTTCATCATAGAACGTGTTGCCTCTACGGTTGTCTCTCCAAATGTAGGATATTGTACCACCCTTATTGGGAGACGTAACTCCTCGAAGCTTGAAGGACCACGAAATGTCGCTAGGATTGACCCAGAACATGATAAATCTGCCCTGGGCCTGCCAAGAGGTACACGTCAAGATGAAAGGCTCTCGACCTTCCTTGAGGTACTGACCTCGTTCACCTAGACCGTATAGACGGAGGTTCCGATTTTGAATGTTGACTGCGGTAGCTTGAACTTGCTCCGCTGTCGATCGCTCGATCGCCATACGTCAAACTGGATCAGCTGACGTAGATTTTGCCGTCGTCTCCAACGTACATGTCCTGCTCACCAAACTTATGGGACAGCTCAGTGAGAGCCTTTCCAGCCTCTTCAGGCCAATCACCATCCCAGAAGCCTGCCCCGTGGCGGTTTCGAGTCAGCCAGAAATCGTGCCCTGCGTCAGACATATCAGCATCTTCCAACAGCTCGCCGGATTCCTTGATGAACTTCTCGCAATCGGCCTTCATCTGCTTTTGAGCTTCCGGAGCGATATCATCCGCAGAATAGTTCGCATCCAAAGGCTCTCCACCTGACTCATCGCTTTCATCCGTGGAGGACCAAAGAGCTGCTTCTACATAGGCCTCGAGGAACTCTTCCGGAGAGTTGGCCTTCTTGAGCATTTCCTTCGCGATCTTGACGAGCTTTGCTACAACTTGTTTCTTATTCATTGTTCGTTCCCTCACAGGAGTTTTTCCACATCGTCTAGCTTCTTATCGAAGCTAAGGTCTTCTTCCTTTTTCTCAGGAGTGATTTTGGAACGCTCCTGCTGCTTACGATCTTTCTTGGGAAGCTTGTGCTTTACCGGGTTGCCTTCTTCGTAGGCTTTGGCAGCTCGACGAGTGTAGTTCTTCAACAAACTAGCACAAGTCAAAAGCTCGTTCAGATTTTGGGCTTCGTTCTGCAAAGCAGTGTTGATTGCTCCCACATCAGATTGATCCAAAGCCTTCTCTAACTCCGGATCTGCTTTGGATCCTTTGACCGTCTTCATGAGTTCTTTGCCTACGCTCTTCAATGAAGACTGCAGACTCTTGACTTGTTCATACAGTCGAGAAGCATCAGAAGGCAGCCCCGCCTTAGGGCGCATGGTGCTCAAGATAGCAATCAAAACGTCTGATTTGTCTTTGAGCAACGTTTGCGTATCTGTGACATCCATTTTCTCATCCTCAGGGGATGGAATGACATCAATGATAGCAACGTCATCTCGAGCCACACGAAGACGATCCGCAAGGTCGTGGTTGCCACGTTTACGAAGTCGTACCTCAGCTGCCTCCATCTGCTCTAGCAGTGTCATCCGTCGTAGCCTGTACGCCTTTCCGCCTCTGTCTTGTCTTCAGGGATTCTGCGCATAGCAATCTCCCTGACAGAGATTGCTTTACATTCCCTACCAACAGAAGTTGGGTTGATCAGAAGCGTTTTGACCATACCATCGTCCTCGAGGCGACGACACATTTGAACGAACTTACTTTCATCAAGCAAGCCAGTACGTGCCTCGATGCCTCTGGTATACATGTACCGGTGAGCGCTATCCTTATCTGTGAAGACCAAACCTAAGTATTCACCAGTTGACAGGTTAAGCTCCATACCTAGCTCTTGCTCCTCATCCTCTGAAGCAAGAATAGTCACAGGAAAGGAGACATTGATTGTCTGAACGTCGTTAATTTCCATGGATTACTGTCTTTAGTAAAGTGTCTTTTTAACCCTTTTCGCTATGTCCTTCGCAAGGCCATAGTCGAGAAGGTACAACCTGTTCTTCCAGATGCCCCAGCTGTCAGGTTTGAGGACGTCAGCCATGACCATCTCTTCATCCTCTACCAACTGCAGCAGTGCTTTGGCATTTTTCGAGGTCACGTGCTTGCGTGCTTCGGGATCGTTGGTAGCTTCTCCGAAAATCTCAATAGGAACACCTAACCAGGACCGAAGTTGTGAAGCTGCAGCAGGTTTGGCTTGAGGCATTAAGATCCATCTGCCATCGTCTGCCGAGTTAAGTACAGGCAGAAGGACCCCAAGATCTTCATGTTTGAAGAACATGTAGTCTTCTTGTTGGTTTTGCTCCCTACCGAATTGACTAGTAGCAATCTTGAGGGCTCCTGCTGGAACTAGATAGACGATGCGCCCCATTCCAGACCCAAGCCTCTCCATACCTGTAGCTTCCAGGTATTTGATTGCTTCGACTGTCCAGTCTTCCAAGTCGTAATATTTAGATTCAATTTGTTCAAATTCGCCGAATCCGAACATAATTAGCTCATCTTCAGCAAGCTTGAGCAGCCTATGAACAATACGACCTAACATCACCTAGCCCACACTTGAGCGGCTCCCCAGTTGGCACGATCATCCACACTGGAATTTTCAATGAATGTCACGTTGTAGCAACGCTCATTGATGAGTTGCCCCTGTACAATCTGCCCCTTGCCTGCAACTCCTTGCATGTGTTTACAAGGGATGCTTCCCGTGCTCGAGGTGACACCACAACCAGGGAAGCTGCACATTGTGTAACCTACCAGAGCACCCATACTGTGACCTGGGCGTGATCCATCAAGAATCTGGTCTGTGAGTTGTGGATCTTTCGTGCGATCGTAACCAGCAAGGATCCGAACAGCGTACAGGCCTGTGGCAGCGTCTTTCTCCAGACGAGCGTCGAATATGACACCTTTGGCTTTCCTGGGATCCTTGTTGTCGTGATCTTTGTGGGTCGGCTTACCAATGAAGGTCTGGTATACTGGCCGACCTACGGATGGGTCGAATCGAGTAAGCTCCTCGAAGGGGAACTCATCCAAGTTTCGATTGGGAACATCGGCATGCACGATCGGAACATCACTGATGATGTAGTCGTTAATGTCAGGACTAATGATGTACTGCTCGGCACACAAAGGAAGCCAAGAGACATCGATCGAATTGCCAGGTGTTTGGATGGCATCGCTTGCAAGTCGAAGCCCGCTAGAAGCGGTACGCTCCATCTTGAACGACTTGTACCCTTCCAGGGTTCGGATGGCTTCAAACGTTGCGCCTGTACGGATCATCACGATTTCCTATGCGTTGATAACACGCTTGTCTGTGGTCGACCCAGTGTAGATCAACTTCTCATTACCGCTAGGCGGTCGAGGGGTTCTTGGAGTTTTGATAGGTATGACATTTCCAATCTTAGACTCATCAGAAACTGTCCGAGTAGATGGCACCATTCGTTGCAACACGGATGCTTCTGCCAGTGCATTGTGTACGTCTAGGCGCATCAACTCCTTAGCAATCGAGTGTGCAATGTCTGGACGAATCTGACGATTCTTTACGAATCCTGTTCGAATAAACAGGTATAACAAAACCTCATCTCGATTACGGTTACCCGTAGAAATGCAGCTAGAGATGTCAGCTTGAGTCACTGCGGCAGCCTGCCTACGACCCATCAAAGAGTTCAACTTCGAGCTGGCACGTTTGACCATTTCTTGACTTACGCCCAGGAAAGACTTGGTCTTTTTCCACAACGGTAGCATAGACACAGCCTGTCCTATCGGATCACGAACTCTAGCTTCGGCAGGTCCCTCTGTTGGGGCGCCTAGATCTCCGCCACCTAGATCCCCACCCATGTCTCCGCCACCTAGATCTCCGCCTCCGAAATCCCCTCCGAAATCTCCGCCACCGCCAAAGTCCCCTCCACCAAAATCACCGAATCCTCCGCCACCGCCACCAAACCCGCCTGCTCCTTCTCCACCAGAGGCTTCCTGTGCGAACTCCGCCACCTTACGAGCATGTGCTGCGAACTCTTTTCGTATCTCCAAGTCTTCAGTGAATTGGTTACGCTCTTCGTCGAGGTTGAATCCACCTGATGCTGCCCACGTTCGAAGTGTTACAGGGATTCCTTTAGCTTCCATAGTCTCCAGGATATCCAAGTACTCGCGGTCGGCTACAGGCCGTAGAGCCTTTTCGAAGTTGTAGAAAGGAACGATCAGATTTTCATCGCTACTGTTGGCTACCCTGATCCTGTGAGATAGTTCAGCTTGTTTTCTATGATAGTAACCATTGGCTCTAGCAATCCTGGCTGATATCGGATCCAAGAAGGCTCCAACCTGAAAATTACGAAGTGCTCTTAGTTTCTCAACAAATACAGAAAGAACTTGTTCGAGCGAAGCGTAGGACGCGTCTCCACTCAACAAAGCTTCGGATATCCCTAGAGCATTCATCTTGCCCGTACTGAGAAATGCCCATTCGTCTGAAATTCGAAGCATGTCTTGAGGTGAATTGCCACCAATCTCATCTACCTCAACACCAGTGCGAGTGACAATGACAGCTCCGACAGGATCTTCATCTGCCCCCATGACCAGAGCTGCTGCGTCTTCCATCTCTCCATCGCTGGGTTCCCAACCATCAGCTCCATCAATACCCATCTTGACGTGTCGAACTCTACCAGCACGTCTACGAGCTGCAGCGATTGTCGTGTTCACCAGTGCTTTCTCGTAAGCTACGAAAAGTAAAATTCTGGTATAGATAGAAGCACCAATAGTATCGTAGGGGCTCGTAGCACGTGCTACGTACAAGGTATTCTCGAAGGGTAGAGGGATCTCTTCCCCTTGACCTAGAGCTTCGGCCAGCTCTCCCAAAGACTCTAGAGCCATCTCGTCTCGCTCGTCATCTGACGTAGCCCACGACCGCATCTCAGGCGTAGGAATCAGATCTATCTTGGGCGGAAACCCTGGCACCGGAGTAGGTGTGATCCTAACAAAATCAGGATCATGTATGATGCATCGAGTGAAGTAGCCCAAAGCATCATCAAATATCAGATGTGCGATATACTTACCCATCGCCATGAACTCGCCTGTCAAGCTTGGCATGATGGATACAGCATCGATCGCATTGAAGCAATCTTCGTAGCACTTTCGAATTGTTGGGTCCTGAACACCCGTCAATTGCCAAGAAGACCAAGGCAGCTCGGATACGAGATCAGTAGCCGGCCCAGCTACAGAATCTTGCAATCGAATCCTTCTCCAGATTCGATGTAGCCGACGAGGATCAACCGGCATGAACTGTTCAATGATTGTGCCTTCCGACAAATCATCGTATACCGGATTGAATCGACTGTTGGTGTTTCCCCTACCCCCACCAGCGCCTCCGCTGCCAGTTAGCCCGGACCCAGCCCCAGATCCTGAGGTTCCGCTGGTGATTCCACCTGCGATACCGCAAGATCCGTTGGCTACCCGTAACGAGGATCCGAACTTAAACACGTAGATAGCTCCTACTTGGCGTCGAAGTAGTCTTCCAGGAAATAACGAACGTCGATAAGTCTAGCACACAACTTGCCCTTTTTGTTCTCAGGAGTCTTTACCCTGTACTTTTTGCCTGCCTTTTCGATCGAAACGGTTGAATCCTTGTAGGTGATCTCAATCCGGTTGTCCTCAAAAGGCTTGACAAGAGCCAATGCGAATTGGCTTCGCAGTGCTACATACATCGCTGCAAAGTCATCATCCATCTTCTCAAGGATGTGACTTTGCGCAAGCACAACAGCGGCCAGCGTCAATCGACGGACAACGTTCATGTGAGATGCCTTTCAATCAAGTTTCAGGGTCTACAATTCTGCAGGCAGTGCAGTAAGCAGCATTGATCCCTGCAGCCAACTTAACAGGACTGACCGTAGCCCCGCATCGAGGGCAACGCTCAGCCAAAGCAGCGTTGCGTTCCATCGAGGGTGCTGTTGACGTACTAGCAACGTGCAAGATGACATCAAGCGCCAGTCCCGTCTCTCGGTCCTTGATTTCGTTGACGTCAACGTCAGCAAACGTTAAGCGTCCACGAACATCACGCTTTTGCTCAGGGGTCAAAGAGACGCAGTGCTTACGCTCTGCTTGTTCGATCAAATCGCACAGTTTCATGATTACGGGCCTTTCAAGTTGTGTGCCTACTCAGGGATTTCTTCCCCAAGAGCTTCCAGAATGTCTTGCTTGAACACAGGGTACACATCGGTCCACCAGTCAGCTTCGTCGTCTTCCCAAACGTGAGAAGGGATTGCCATGGTGACCTGCATGTATGCGGCTTCATCTTCTTCTCGAAGACGATCCAGTAGATCTTGCAACTCCATCTCATTGTCATTCGAGGCATGAATCAGCTTGGCAGCTCGAAGGACACGAGCTGCAGCATGCTTTCTCCTACCTTCAGAGATGTGTTTGATCGCAGTCAGAATCAACTGAGCTGCCCGGTGACTGCGGCTAGATCGTGCCTTGACAGCACCAACGATAGGCAGCATGCCTTCCAACTCTGACAAGTCCTGAATCAGGATGACAATAGGCTTCAAAGTCTCGGAAGACACAGCATCAGGCTCTGGAAGGTTGAGAGCTAGCTCATCATACACCCCAGGATCTTCCACGCGAACTTGGTTGATCAACTGGTCTGTATCCGGACTGTAGGTATGGTCGACATCTTCAACGTCGAGACCTACAGCGGGTTCAGGTACATCAGCTTCTTCCTTCTCCATGGCCTTGAAAAGAACCTCTTTGAGCTGTTCCGTGTCGTTGACACCATGCTCATCGCGGAGCTTTTCGTACAACACCTCGACTTCGACGCCTAGGTTTTGCGCAACTTGGCTCAACAAGGTGTGCACTTCAGGAGGGAGCCGCTTGTACTGCAAAGGTCCGGGGGTTCCAGAGGTATCAACCAGCTCTTTGGCAACGCGACGCTTAGTCATAGGGAATTTCCTCGAGCAACCCCTCCAAGAGCTGATCCCACACAGGAGCGAGCGACGGAAGTTGCTGTTTTACGTTATCTTCGTCTTCGAATCGATGATCCAAACTAACGGATTTGCTCAGTACCTCACATACGTGCTTCCACTTGCGATGCCGTAAAAGCCCTGTATCCAAGATGTTGAAGATGTGCTCAGCTAATACCTTGGCGGACGCAGGAGACACATTCATGTTCTCCAGAAGCACATCTTCCGTCATATCCAGTTTCGCCCGGATATCAGGATCTTCTTCATCTGAAACGATGTCGTCCAACTGCTCAGCTAACACGAGGTGACCTCGACGAGCCAAAGCATGGGCGATAGGATGACGACAACAAGCCATTTCAAAGTAAAACTAACCGCTACCGCTGGTCTTGACCTTGAGTCTCGATCCTTGAGACCCTATAGACCCAAATGATCCAGATCTACCACCACCTGGCCGAGCAATCACACCTACAGTCCGACTGCTTCCTCTGCCACGTCGGGCTCCTCCACCTACGGTCAAAAATTCTTTCATCAACTTGGGATGCAGCAGAAAGTGACTCGCCAACGCCAGGGTTCGGAACATGTCATCCTCGCCTCCGACTGGCTTGACGATACGCATACCAATCTGGCGTACGGTAGCAAGCTGCACATAGAAGTGTGACCATGGGTTGTTTCGTACAACATCTGGATTGGTCAAGTCGAACTTCTTGAGGTTTTCCAAACCCAGCTCTGGTGGTGGTAGGCGAATCTTCCCATTCCAGAAGTGGCTTCTGAAATTCAAAAAGTCGTTGGTCTTGAGAGAGTACTTGTCCGACGGGATCCCCATCTCCCGAAGACGCTGCAATTCACCTGTTGACTGCCACCTGTCCCATACCACCATTCTGACATTGAATGCTTCACACAACTTGTAGATACACTTTGCCATTGTCGGGAAATGAACAGCTACCACCTTCTGTGTTGCAGGATCAGTATAGGGGCTAACTTCGATCACTTGGTCAGCCACAATGAGAGGGTCGTCGCTGTCTGTAGTACCAGGATCAAGTAATCGGTACAGCCCACAAGCGAAACTATTGTTGGTCTCACCCGTGTCTACAGCGAGAATGCGAGGAGTGGTTTTGTCAGGCAAGAAACTATCAGGTATGATTTCTGCTCCAACGTAGTTGAAGCCTAAAGCATCCTTCACGTCGCAGGATCGGTACTTGAGCAAAGGAGTCAAAGACTTATCGTGAACCCTGTCTAGGTTTCGCTCTTCTCCCAAGAAAGGATCAGCTCCCATGGGCGGTGCTGCACCAAAGTCTCGAAGGAACTTCACTTCATTCTGAGTGGCTTCGATCTGTAGGTCATGGTCATCTCTACGAATCTGAGGATTGACCTCCCATGTAGGCAGATGTGAGCAAACTTTGAAAGGGTCACGCTCACCTTCTTTGAGAAGCTGCATGATCGGATCCCAAAGACTGGAAGGGCTCGAGACATTGATCATGTAGCCAGTAGGACAATTGAAGTCTCCTTCTTGTTGCTTTCGAAGAGACATCGAACGTACTGTTCGTAAAGAATTCTTGAGGGATTGGTAGACCTCTTGCCCGTTGGCCCTAACCTCTTTGCCTTCCGATCCGAACCACCCAAACTCGTCGATAGCCGTGGCGATGCGTGTATCGCCTCGAAGGGTCCTGAGGTCAGAAGGCTTGTAGGTGGTCAGGATGTTTTTGTTCCCGCCGTACAGCACATAGGTTGTCATGACCTTGTGCATCTGGATCCCCAACGTCTGCTCTCGCTGCTTGAGCATGGCGTTGTACTCTCGAAACCAAGGCGAGTATGCGTAGGCTCCCTCGAACTTGCTCCACAACGTGGACTTGGCCTGGCCTGCTGTCAAAGCCGTGAACACAATGTCGAACTGTTGGCCCAGGTCCTGTCGGAAATACCGAGCCAAGTTTCCCTTGATGGTAAGGTACCTATGAAGGATGTAGGTTGTAGATTTAGCTGCAGTTACAGTACTTTTCCCTGATCTTTGGCCCCAAACGGAAACTAGTTCATTAGGGATATTCTCAAAGATTTCAAGCCTGCTCCTGCCGCACTTCGGACACTTCCCATCGCGGAGAAGCTGTACCCGATCCATGAAGTCTCCCATGCCTTCGTGTCCCTCAACAGGGACGTTGGCTAGGTAGTCAGGGTCGGAGCAATCCAGACAGTAATCAGCGAACAACTTGATGAGTACTTCTGCCTGCCGAGTGAACAAGCTCGAGTTGAGATAGCTTGCCCCCACACACCAGTCGATGATGTTCTCAGCTACCTGAATGTCCCCTTCGTCTGCCTCAAACACAGAAGGGTCAATGTTGGCTGCGACCGCTTTGGAGATCAAGCGTTCCGGGTCAAGGTCCTCGTCCAGTACTAGTTCTCCATTCGCATCAATCCGCATTAATCTTTCCTTTGCTCTGTATTCAATGTAAACTACATGATTGATCAATCATACCTACGAGGCCATTTTCCTTAGAAAGCCTGGAAAAGATCCGAATCAGGATGTTTTCTGCTAAATCGTGATCGACGTTTCTTCACGCACCTCTCAGTGATTTGATCAAATCGGAGCCTAAACTTGGACTTCTTGAACGATCGTAATAACGAAAAAGATGGATGTTCCTGTAAGAAATACCTTTCCCAATTACAAGCTCGCTAGTAAATTGAGCATCGTCATCCCTACTTGCACCAAACGTTGCATCTACCTTGTTGTTTTGACCATACATGACCTTATATAGACTTCTAACTAGAAAACCTGGAACAAATCCAAATCAGCACTAAACAGGCTAGATCGTGATTTTGATCTCTTCGCGTGCCCTTAGGCGATTCTTAAGAATCGACGAGGCTCTTTAGAAAGTCTGGAACGATGAAAAAGACGAAATACAAGGATCTGGTAGGTTTGACGCCTTCCAACAGGCCCTATTGCAGTTATTACAGAATAGCTGCAAACACCGTTAAAGGCCACAGGAAAGCCCATGAAGAGGTTTTCAACACTCCAAGCTGGTAGGTCCTAGGAGCTGCCCCAAAAAGGCCTTGTAGGTGCCTTGTCTTCGGACAAATTTGACCAACGACATCTCTAGGTACTACCGATCGTAGAGCTTGTTAGGTATGCAGATGTAGGTGTATGTCAGAGAGTAATCTTCGAAAGCTTCGCTTGGCCGGCTTCTGACTTGAGCCATTCACGGGCAGCCTTGGCAGCCTTAGCCTTGGTAGGTTCATCGGAGCGCCACAGGATGTTGCCTCGCTTCTTCTCGTCGGCTTCTAGCCCCTTGCCCTTGAGTACTCGCACATGGTAGATGTCGTCCTTGCGAGGATGGAAGATCTTACGAACCACGATGGTTGCTTTGCCGCCACGAATGGTTTGACGACTCACCTCTCCGTAAGGCTCTTCGTCTTCATTGATTTTCTTGGCAAGCAAAAGAAGCTTCTCAGCCACACGCCGATTGGTCATCCTGCGCACTCGAGCTGTCTTCTCCCTGTTAGCATTCCATTCTTTGATCTTCTTCCACACGTATTTGGCGATGAGAAGATCCAAACCAAGAAGCCCTGACACTCCTAGACCAAGACGAACGATCTTGTCGTCGTCCCACTTCGCCAAGGCCTTTCCGAGAATGGATAGCACCTGACCATCGGTCTCGAGCTTGTCTCCGTCTTCTTCGTTGGGTTTCCCATCCAAAAACGACTTGAGGACCAGCAAGTCCTTCGGAGAAATCTTGGCTGTTTTGATTGTGCCCATCTGCAATACCTCAATTCAATGAATCAGTGAAGCTTCCTAGGTTTGGCGCCAGGCCGAAGGATCAGCTCTTCCTCATGAGCGAAACTGCCTCTACCAAGTGGCATATCATCTTGTGCCCAGTGCACGAGCACATCACCAGGCTTGATCAAGTAGGCGGAGTACTTGTCGGGTGCCAAGTACTCAGGTTGCTTGGTAGATACAGACCACCCACCAACATCCCCTCCCTTGCCAGCCTTCTTGTACCTGTAGGCCACCACGGAGGAGCCGAACTTGTCCTGGAATGTCTTGGCTACCTGGACATCGTAAGCAGCTTTTCGTTTCTCTTCCAAATTCTCATAGGCTTGAAAGATCGCATCCTTGTTCGCTTTGGAAGGTCCGTGGATCCAAGTAGACACCATGGGTGCAAGGTCACGTGCAGCCGACTTGGCGAACAGGTCAGCTTGAAGCATCCGAGCTGCCATTTGAAGCTTCCTTGCCAAAACCTGATTCTTGTTCGGCTTGGCAGGCTTCGCCACCTTGGCTGACTTGAGAGATTCAGCCACAATGTTTCCTTCTTCGTCTGCAACGAACTTCCAAACTCCAGTGACGGAAGTCAAAGGCACCTCATCAGGTGTCTTCCAGTAGCCGTCGGTATCTTTCTTTATGTTCAGACCGCTCTTGTCGATCTGAACCAGGTAGGTAGGCTTCCCGGTGTTTCGTGGGTCATCCCGACCGTAATTCACGTATGACTCGGCATCACCTGCCTCTTTGGAGAAATTGGTTCCCTCGTGGCTGAAAGAATGCTCACCTGTAGACTTGATAGGCTTCCCTGCTCCGATCGTTGCATCAAACTCTTTGGTATTCATACCCCGGAACAAGTTGTTGCCGGTCGAGATACTATCAAGCCATTGAAAAGTCTCATCACTGGTGGCTTCCCATCCTTCCGGACGAATGATGGTAGGAGCATTGGCTTGCTTGACTTTGGCTTGCTTCTTTTCCTCGGCTGGCTCATACATGCCGAAGTTCTCCACAATCTTCTTCCCCTCGTAGGGAAAATAAGCCATGCCTCGCATGTCGGTTAGGCTGGCTTTGCCTTGCTCAACCAGTTCCTTGGCGTACTTCTTAGCCCCCTTGAGGTCTCGAGGAGCGAATGTCTTGCCCATAGTATCGTGGGCAGGTTGACCTTCCAAATCCCATACCCCTACCTTGATCTCCAGGTCCGGAGCGTTGGAAGCATTCCACTTCTCGACACGTGGAACAACCCATTTCCAAGTCGCGGTTTGGTAGGCCTGGTTCTTGTTCCGAACACCAAAATGTCCCTTGTTCAAGCCTCCCTCGCTTCCCGCACGAAGTATGGCCTTGACTTTTGCTTCTTTGATTTGTGCTGACATGCTTGCTTTTTTCATGGTCAACCTATATAGCAATTCTGCAGGAATGTAGGCAGGAAGTTCTTCCACGCCATTTTGGCGTGCCAACGCAATACGATGTCTCCCATCGAGGACGTTGAGGTCAGCACTGACAACAATAGGAATCGCGATGTCCTCTTCACCTGTTGGGTCCACCTCGTCTACAGGGAGAGAGGAAACAGGCAACTTGTGAAGAAAGTACCAAGCTGAATTTCCTACTTCAGACCGAACTGTCTTCATATTGAGACTAGTTCGAGAGTTCTTGTCAATGAATGCAGAAATGGTGTTAGCACTCTTCGCCCCAAACCCACCGAGTGCCGCATCCCCAAACGCTTCTGCACTTGGATACTTCTGCATCAACTTCTGCAGTTTTTCGAGCCTACCCGCAGTAACAACTGATTTCTCCTCCAGAAAAACAGCAGGTATTCTGTCCAGTCCCAAACCTATGGCAACGCTACTTCGACCTCGACCATCACCAATTGCAGTGTCCCCATTGGCCAGTTCCACCACAACAATAGGGTCCATCTTTCCTTGATAGATCCAACCTAAGGCTCGCTTAGCAAAGTTGGAGCCCCGAAAACTTCGAAGTTCTGACTCAAGCTCGTCTTGGTCCAAGTCTTCCAACTCTCCAGGTTGCCATTCAGCCCAGGCATCTACGTCATCATACATTCCGAGTTCAGATACAGGTAGTTGTTGAATAGAGCTAATGGAGAAGTTACCTGGATCCAGATCACGATCAGCGAGGTCTGACATATGCTCTAGAGCATCAACTAGGTCTTTTTGTTTCATTGTCCACCGTTAATGATGACTTTGCGCTGGGTTTCGTCCTCGATCATCTCGGTGGAGACCTTAGGCCGACGCTCCAATGGATCGACTTGATAGGGCTCATGCATCCCAGCACGAGTTGTGACTTTTAAAGCTTCTCCTTCTATACGCTCTACACTGTACATTGAGTACAATGCCTTGGGCGGCAGCTCCGACGGAGACAAGACTTGACCTATGGGGACGTGAGCGTAAGGCTCAAAGGCCTGGACCAGCCGGCAGGTAAGAGCCCATTCAAGAAGAACTCCCAATGGATCGAATCGCCCAATTTCAATCACTTTCCAACTCAATCCGTCCCGAACGTTGTACAAAAAGTCCTCGGTCGAGCACGACTTGATTGTGCTGTCCAAGACAAGCTGCTGACTGGCGAAGGATTCGTAGATACCGAACTCTTCGAGCGTCAAGCTCTCCTTAGCCTGAGGCACGTTAGCCTTGATGGTTGTATGAGGGATGAGCTTGTAGCTCAACCGAAGGCAGGATAGTGCAGGCAATGGGTCGTCCGGGGTATCCCTACGGAAAACCACCCGAAGACTCACCTCAGGGAAGCCTAAGCGATCCCGCATGTTATCTTCGGTCATCTCAACCCATTCCAGATCAGCGGGGGACTTGATCCAGAACTCGACCTTGCTCTTGGGTTTGTCCGTGGCTTTCTTCCACAACAGGTCCAATTGTCCTACATTTGACGACAATCGAATCTTGGTCTCCAGGTACCCGAACACAGCTGTGGGCAGCAAGATCCACCGGATAGGTCGCATAGGCCGACTCCAATCCGGAGCTACATTGACTGCGGACACTTCAGGAAGCGTTACATCCAAAACCCAGACCTTGGTGCCTCGCTTCTGGTAACCACCCACCACACCCGTACCAAAGCACACCGTACATAGCCCGTTGGGGTCATCCTCTACCGAGAAACAAGAGCACCGTCGACCAGTCACTAGCCGTTGAAAGAACTCGAACGGTGTAGGGATCACGTTCAGCGCGTTGGTTTGCTTCTTGGCGATCTGCGGGAGAAGGAGCTTCCGTGCCTGCTGTTGAGGCTGGTCACCCAAGATGTCCGTGTTGGTGTGGACGCGGCTGTCGAGGTCAGACAGAGTTGGGTGATCGTAGCGAGTTGGCATCACCCTAAACTGGAATTATAGCATGTTTTCGAGACGATCAAGCGCACCGTGAGCTGTCTGGAGTTTGCTAGGTTCATTGACCAACAAGTGTTGTTGCAAGTTTGCATGGTCACTGGTAAGGGAAGCAAGCCGATCTTGTAATTCATGTGGAACAGCCACACGGATAAGCTCGGTAGACCTCTTGTTCTTGTCGATGATCCTTTGAAGCATGATTGTTGACACCCCAGTGATCTTGGAGACAGCTGCCAAATCTCGGAACTTATTGATCAACCAACTAATAGCTGTATTGGCAGTTACACCGAACTGAGATTCGATGGCTACCTCTGAGACATCTTTCTCTCTGAGGCATTCGTCGCAACACCACACAAATCTACCTGAGGCTAGAGCAGGTGCACCTTCGATGATGGATTCACAGACCACACAGACCTTGTCGTTGGGAACCAAAATGAAGTCTGGCGTCAAGCTGTTGTCTGATGCCAGGTAGCTACGGAGCTTGTCCAGAGAACGCTTGAGGGCCTTGTCAACGCTGTTTGGATGGTAACCCAAGAGGTAGGCTATCTCCGTCTTCGAAAACGTCACCTTGCCTGCTTTGATGGCATAGGCAAGCAGACAATTATCAGAAGCCTTGTAGTCGATCCACATGGCGCAGGATTGACACTGGCATTCTTTCTTGAGAACGATGTCCATCTCCGGACAGTGGAAGCCTGTTACAGCGGCTCTTGCCGGAGATGAGGGGCTGATCTCCTGGATGACCGGGAGAAGGCTCCTAGACGTATCAGGGTCGATCTGGGATACCAACGTGAACAGGCCTGGAAGGTTGCAGGTCGCACAGTCCAGGTCCAGATGCTCTTTGAGGGATCGACACTGCTCTGGTGTAAGACCTTGATGGCACTTCTTCAAAGGAACGGGAGCTTTGGTATGTGTAGGAATAGCCATAAACGTACTTTACCAAGTCTGGCTAGGTATGTCCATTACTAGTATCCATGTTTCCTTGTAATTCATTGTCTCCATTCCTAGTGCTGGGTAGGCGAATCACCAGATCCTCCCTCCCTTCTGGGAAAGCTCAAGAACTTCAAATTAGAGAATTCCAATTAAATGTTCTTGAGGAGAGAATTGCTACGTTATGTAATCCAACAGAACCATTGATAAGCTTCGTAATAGTACGCACACACAAAGACCAGTGTGAAGTGGGGTTTTGACTATTACAAGCTATCTTTAGTTACACTAGGAAAACTAGATGAGTTAGCATCCAATACCTGATTCGCTAAAGGTATCTCCTCCACCCTTGTCAAGCATTCCCTAATCGAGTAATTCGAATAAGGATTCCAGAGCAGGAAACTAGCAAACTAACCACTTGAAAATGCTAGCCCTACAAAGGACAAATGCTAGGTATGCTCCCCCAGTTCAAATAGCACTTGGTTAGCATCTCCGGTAAGGGGAGATGGGTAGTGCTGATCTTTTTTGAGAGCATACGGGTTGATGCAAGTCGGTAACACCTAGTCCACCGGTCACTATTTGTGTGCCGCGCACGACCCCATGACCAGGGGAGAAAAAGTAACAGTTAGTTGTTGTGGGAATCGAGTTGAAGTTGCTAGGTTCTGTTGTTGCCGTTGTAGGTGTAGCAAGGTTGTAGTAATTCGTTGTAGGGATCGAGTTGGAATTGATAGGAGTTGGAGTCGAGTCATTGTGGGTAGTAATTCGTTGTGGATTGTAGTAGAAATTGATAGGAAGTTGTAGTTGTGTAGTCATCGAGTTGAAGGAGACAGATTCCCTCTAGGTGGCACCTGCCTCAGTTACTCTTTACTGCAATCGTCCAGTTGGGGATCAAAAAATCGACAAAATTATTTGGCAGGTGTCCTGCCTAATCTAGGTGATTGGGTAAAGACTGACCATGCACTTCGTAATCTCAGCTCAGATCTCCTCAAGTCAACACCTTGCTGCCGTGGCATTGTGTGATTCAGAATCGAATCGTTTGGTCTTGTACAACCACGATTCAGTAGTGCCTGTGTTGAAGGCCCCTCCGCGTCCAGATTCAATAGACCGAGAAGCCAAGATGGTGAACATCCAGTCAACGGCCAGGCACAATGTCAATTGGGCTAACCAGGCACAAGAAGGTTGGGGTACCGACAGTCAGATTTACAACACCTTGTACCATTGGGTAAGGTGTAACATGCGAGGCAACGAACCACACTTCTGGGGATGGCATGCATCGAAACAGTGGAGCCAGTTGGTTTCTAACTGTGCTTGGCCGTTTAGGGGTTCACGTTACCATAACGTGGCTACGTTGCCCCTGCTGTTTGGAGACAGCGTGGAGATTAGTACAACCGACGATGTGTTGGCAGATGTGAGTACTGTGCGTTTAGAGTTCATGAGGTACTTGTCGAGGCTGCAAGGAGCAGTCAAGCTTCACAGCCTTATAGCCGACATTGGAAAAGATACCGTGAATCGAAAAGTTGGCTTATCTAGGGATTGGTAGAAGATCATGATAGCGAAGAAGCTCATCCAACGTCCGTTGTACTTGATCGGAGACACCTACCACGGATTGTGGTATGCTCATAGACAACATTTTGCTAGGCGTGACTTTGTTCCGATCGATGGCAACATGCATCCTGAAGAAATCGTGAAGCACGTTCATAGGGCTACCGAAACCAGTAAGGATCGGCAGCAGTTGATCGCGGCCATGAGTGTGTCGGCCATCAACCAGTTCGAGTTTTCCAGCGCCAAGGACTTTCGAACCCGGATGCACATCACTGATAAGTTTGGAAACTTGTACAAAATCACAGCCAAACAGGCCAGCGCCTTCTGGAAGACGCATAACGCAGGAGCTTCCGTGGTGGAAGCATTGCTATACCACAAGATTTGGAGATCCCGAACGTAGTCACTACTCAACTCATAACTCATAACGATAAGAATTACACCATGACACACAACAAAATATCAGAAGCCATCGTACAAGAAGTTCAGGGCAAGCTCGAGGCCTTGGCTGTCACCAAGCTGGTTGCTTGGGGCAAGGCAATTCAAAAGGCCGAGTCTCGAGGACCGGAGGGGCAGCTTTTGCACGATCACGAGATGCACGTACAGCAAGCTCGTACAGCAGGCTTGGAAGCTCAAGCCTTGGCTCTTGTTCTTGCCGAACGGTTTGGTTGATCGTTGCCTTTGAAGAAAATCCAATTTCGCAGCTCGGCCGAAGCCCTCGAAGCGATAAAGGCTTTACGAGACCCGTACATCCAAGCTGCTGCTGACCAAGATACTCAAAGGCTTATAGAAATTGTCAAAGAACAAGAAGAGACAACGAAGGCGTACCTCGCTTGCCTCGAAAGAGAGGCCAGAGATCGAAACGGCGATTGATATCGCCTTGGACGAAACCATCGACGACAGACGCCCTTTAGAGGTTCGAGCGTCGGGTCTTCCGTTCTGCCCTCGGCGCTACGCTATCGATCGGTTGATTGGGACCCCTGTTGAGAAACTTGGGTATTTTGGGCAAGTCATTATGGACGAAGGGACGGCCCTTCATGCAGTGACTCAAAGATATCTTGCTGTGTCTGGGATGCTGTGGGGCGATTGGCATTGCCCTTCGTGCAATCTGTACCAACGCAGGAAGATGGGTCCTGTGTTTTGCTCTGAATGCAGCAAGCCTATGGTGTATGAAGAGCTTGTTCTTGAGCATCCTTGTGGACTCACTGGGCATTGTGACGGGGTTTTGCCTAAGTACCGTGCCGTTTTGGAGATTAAGGGCACGGATTGGAGTGCCCTATCCAGGATGACAGCACCGATTTGGTACCACGTCTACCAGGCATCGTGTTACGTGTTCATGGCGAACGAAAACTATGGTCTGAACTTGGACAAGATTGCATTCTTGTACGTTGATCGTGGAAGGCCTAGTAATCGAAAGATGTTCATCAAAAAGCCCTTGAAAAATATCTACAGGATGACCATCGAAGACATTGAAGCTGCTAAGCAGGCTGTTAGCCTGTGTATCATCCCTCAAGAGAGAATGTGCGAAGACTTGCGGGAGGGGCGTCAAAACTACTGCAATTATGCTGACATCTGCTTCAGCAGCGATCACTTGCACGCCACCGGTGGCGTGGAACCTTGAAAGATCACGACGGAGTCTGCTTTATGAATCAATCCGTTGCTTACGCTGACAAGTTGATCGTCGACCTGATCCGCAGCTTCGGTGCTTTAGGTGATGCTGGGAGCAAGCTGGAAGTACTGCGGCGTAGTGTCGCCGTCGTAGGTAGATTCCTGTACTCCTACGACGTCGACCCGGAGCTTCGTCAGGACTTCGAGATCTCTGTATTTCGAAAGTTCAAAGAGATCGAATCAGAAGACGACATTGACGAGGTACACTCTTCGATGCTTCGGAATCTTCGACGAATACATGAAAACCTGAATACAAGAAAGACCAAAGAAAATGCGAATCCTGCTTGATTGCGACGGAGTTATGGGTGACTTGGTTACCCCGCTGTTGGAAGAACTCAACAAACGTTACGGTACTGAATTCACCAAAGAGCAGGTGGATTGTTGGGAGCTGTCCGATTGTCTGCATATGAGCAAGTCCAGGATTTTCGAGGTCTTGCAGATGCCCCGTTTCGCTGCGACCATCCCTGTTATGTCGGGCGCCAAAGAGGTGATTCGGCACCTTCGTTCGAAACACGACGTGATCGTGGTCACAGCTTCTGTGCACACATCCGAAACGTGGTGCCATGATCGGATCAAATGGCTCTACAAGCATTTCGGGATCCATTCCAAGGATGTGGTCTTCACACACCGCAAAGACCTGATCCCTGGCGATATATTCGTCGATGACAAGGTAGAAAACGTGCAAGGATGGCAGAGTGTTCACTCTTCTGGGCATGCCTTGCTCATGGATCAGCCCTACAATCAGGGTTGGGATTCTGTGGGTTTGCACCGAGTGGTGGATTAGGCAGAAGTACTCAGGGTGATCGAGTCGTGAACTGGCAAAGCTTGAAGAAGGACATCCGATACTGGGCACGTTTAGATATCGCTCGAGCCAAGCTATACTTGCTCGATTCTGTGATGCAGCACGTCATTGAATTGGACGGCAGGCTCACGACCAAGATGCGCAACCAGATCGCTTACCTTCCCAAAGAAACGATCCCTACCCTCCCTTCCATACAGCGGTTACTTCGTGATATCGAAGTCAATGATGGCCTGTCCGAAGGCTTGTCTCGGTCTACACTGCAGCTTGCTTCCTTGTACTTGCAGAAGTACCCGGATCTTCGACTGCGCGTGTGTTATGAGCCTGCTGTGTCAACGGTTGAGCTATGGTGGAGTAACGATGTGACTTGGCTTGTGGAAAACCCCCAGTTGAGGTACCCTGGCTGCCGAGTGCGGTGCTACGCTTTCGGCAAGCGCCCTAGGACTTTCACCATGGCAACGAAGTTGCTGAAGTATTCGGAGATTTGAATGAGTCGCCAATTCTTCTTGAACAACTTGTGGCGTTGGTCTGTTGGTAAGAAAGAACGATGCCAGGAAAAGTTAGGAACCTATCATTCGTGGAAGCACAAGGAGCAGTGGAGCCATTTGTTCGAGACCTTGATGCGCAACCGCCTGAACATGGGGGCCTTCCGTTATGGCCCCCTTGGAGAGCCAGGAAAGCCACAGTACGATCGGTGTGAAGCCATCATCAAGCGCCTTGAGTTATACAAGAAGACAGGAAACCTGGAGTATTTGGTAGACATCGCAAACATGGCATTGCTTGAATTTGTCGAAGGCAGGCATCCTAACCGTCACATGGAAGCCACTGACGAAGGGACGCATGAGAAAATCAGAGCACATGACGATTGATCAGTTCAGGATCAAGATCAGTGAGGTACTCTGGGCCTCCAAGTCAGCTAAAAATGGGCATGCGGTGGCAGTTCTACTCAACTCCTTGCTGCCTGTGCTCGAGCAAGCCATGCTCGAGCTGCCAGTACCTGTCATTCGGGACAACATCAGCTTGAAGAGGGTACGTTCTTTTCAGCAGATTCTGTTGACTTACACGCACATTTGTACCAAGATTGAAGGACAAGATGGCCCTGACGTTCAAACAGCTCCTAGCACTGAGCAGTGATCAGATCAGTAAGGCCAGCAGGTACCGCGTCAGCTCTTTTGGTACCGGTATGCGTGCCAAGGGTACACTGTACACAGCTGTGGTAGAGGGAGGGAGTAAACCTAGAAGGTGCTCCATACTGTTGACGGATCCTGGGGATAAGGATACCCAAGCTTTCGTAGGGTGCAACTGCGACTACTTCAAGTACCATTGTGAGACTGCTCTGGCTGCCCGAGGTACCGCTCAGCCCCTTCGAAGTGACGGGTCGATGCCTGTGAAAAGAAATCCGTCCTTCCGTCCACATCTTTGTGTTCACCTGGTAAAGTTAGCTACACTGGTTGCCGTCAAACGACTGCAACAACGGATCAACAAAAAGCCTGCGACCAAACAGAAGACAAGCTCTAGAATTCGAAGTCTAACTAAACGATAATGGGATACATCAAACAGAGGCTATTGTCGGAGATCAACGGGATTCCACAAATCCGACAAGAGAACTTGATTTCTACGTTCTCCAAGATTCGAAT
>Ga0180431_10002185_pt1 | contig 26551 bp, 22 predicted proteins | sample SS_ome_11_FD_132459 | JGI IMG/M metagenome (GOLD analysis project Ga0180431, IMG submission 132459) | Hypersaline lake sediment archaeal communities from the Salton Sea, California, USA - SS_1_MS_1 metaG | ecosystem: Environmental > Aquatic > Non-marine Saline and Alkaline > Hypersaline >... | reverse complement strand
CGGTTACAGCCCAACACGACACGAAAGATCATGCCCGTTTTTTGTCATCGGCCCGCCCGTAGCTCCTCTCGCTCTCCTTACCCCTTTCTGCCGCGTACTCACACGCTTATCCGAAAATCCGGGGGAACGGCGCCGGTTGACTTCACTGTGGAAAATGTGTGACACTCGCAGCCGGCGAACGTGCACAGCTAACGCCGCGGAGGACCCGAGCCGTGAGCCACGATGTCTATAGCGACCCGCTGATCGAGCGGTACGCGAGCAAGGCGGTGGCGGCGATCTTCTCGGCCGACTTCAAGTTCCGCACGTGGCGGCGCCTGTGGGTGGCGCTCGCCAAGGCGGAAAGCGCCCTCGGCCTTCCCATCACCGAGGCGCAGATCGCCGAGCTTGAAGCGCACGTCGAGGACATTAACTACGACGTCGCCGAAGCGAAGGAACGCGAGCGACGCCACGACGTGATGGCGCACATCACCGCCTACGGCGTGCAATGCCCGAAGGCGAAGGGGATCATCCACCTCGGCGCGACGAGCGCGTTCGTGGGTGACAACACGGACCTCATCCAGATGCGCGAGGGGCTGCGCCTCGTCCAGGCCCGCCTCGCGGAATGTATCCGGGCGCTCGCGGCATTCGCCGACGAGCACAAGGCGCTCCCGACGCTCGGCTTCACCCACTTCCAGCCCGCGCAGCTCACCACGGTCGGCAAACGCGCCTGCCTGTGGCTCCAGGACCTCGTCCTCGATTACCGCGAGGTGAGCCGCCGCCTCGACGAGCTTCCGTTCCGCGGCCTCAAGGGCGCGACCGGCACCCAGGCGAGCTTCCTCACCCTGTTCAACGGCGACCACGACAAGGTCCTCACACTCGAGGCGATGGTCGCCAAGGCGATGGGCTTCTCGTCGAGCCTCGTCATCTCGGGCCAGACGTACAGCCGAAAGATCGACACGCAAGTGCTCGAGGCGCTCGCGGGCATCGGCGAGAGCGCGCACAAGTTCACGAACGACGTGCGGCTGCTCTGCCACCTGCGCGAGGTCGAGGAACCGTTTGAGAAAACGCAGGTCGGCTCGTCGGCCATGGCGTACAAGCGCAATCCGATGCGGTCCGAGCGCACCGCGTCGCTCGCGCGCTACCTCATGAACCTCGTCGTGAACGCGCAGCAGACGGCGGCCACGCAGTGGCTCGAACGCACGCTCGACGACTCGGCGAACCGCCGGATCACGATCCCGCACGCCTTCCTCGCCGCCGACGCCGTGCTCACCCTCGTCACCAACATCGGCGGCGGCCTCGTCGTGCGGCCGGAGGTCATTCGCGCCCGCGTCGAGGCGGAGCTCCCGTTCATCGCAACGGAGACGATCCTCATGGAAGCAGTCAAGCGCGGCGGCGACCGCCAGGCGCTCCACGCGCTCATCCGCGAGCATTCGATCGAGGCGGCCGAGCAAATGAAGGCCGGCAAGCCCTCGGACCTCGTCGAGCGTCTCGCCAAGGACGCCGAGCGCCTCGGGCTCGACGCGGCCGCATTTAAGACGCTGCTGCGGCCCGAGCTGCACATCGGCCGAGCACCGGAACAGGTCGAGCAATACCTGCGCGAGACGGTGCAGCCCCTGCTCGCCGAGGCGCCGGCGAGCGCTCCCCACGACGAGGTCGCGGTCTAGATCCGCGTGCAGACGAGATCAACACGGGACGAGGCATCCTCGAGTGCACTTCACGGTACCGAAGGGACCAAACGAACGTCTCCTTGTGCCCGCGCCGGGCAAGGTGGCGCCCGCCGCGAACGCAAACCGCGAGCGTCTCAATGAGACGGGGTGCGCGATCAGCGGCAGGCCGTTGGCCGAGCTGCGCGCGGGCCTGCGACGCCTGCTCCTGACGCTGGCGAAACGCGACCCCGACGACGGCCGGCCCATTGTGGCCGCAGCCCATCAGCCTGGCCTCCCCCACCCCGGCATTCTGTTCAAGTACGCGGTCCTCAATCGGCTCGCGTCCGACGTCGTTCCTTTCGACATCGTCGTCGAGAGCGACACCGTCGAGGTCGTGAGTGCCCGCGTGCCGACTCGCCGGGGCGAGAGCGTCTCCATCGAGAGCCATCCGCTCGCGCACGTCGGCCCGCGCGTCGTCATCGGGCGTGCGCCGAAGCCGGAACGCCGCGTCTTCGAGCACGGGCTGAGCGAGATGCGCCGTGCCGCGGCGACGCTCGACAGCGACGAGATCCTCGAGGCGCTCGACCGCTTTGCGGCCATCCACCGCGAGGAGTACCCGCAGCACAACTCGCTCGCCGCGATGCTGACGGCCTATCGCCGCCGGTACTTCCCGACGCCACGCGTCCATGAGGTTGTTCTCTCATCGCTCTGTGAGAGCGACGAGTTCCGCGCGTTCGCTGCCGCGATCATCGAGGAGGCGGCGCGTTTCCTCTCGACACACAACGAGGCGCTTGCCCGCTACCGCGTCGAACGCCGCATCCGCACGACGATCAACCCTTTCCCCGACCTGCGCGCAGACGGCACGATGCTCCAGGTGCCGTTCTGGCACGTCGGCGACGACGGCCGCCGCTCCCCCGTGTTCGTCGAGCTGCGAGGCAAGCACACGACGCTGCATGCCTACCGGACGCCGCTCGGCGGCTGGACGACCCGGCCGCAGCTCGACGAGCTGCTCAGGCAGACGCCGCTTCGGCCAAAGGCGGTCACGCTCACGATGTTCCTGCGGCTCTGCGTGGCGGACCTTTTCCTCCACGGCGTGAGCGGCGCGAACTACGACAACGCCACGGACATGGTCATCCGGGATTTTTTCGGCATCGAGCCGCCCGCCTACGGCGTGGCCTCGATGACCGTGCGCCTGCCGCTCACGTATGACGACGGGCTCGAACAACGCGTGCGCGAGCTTGCCTCACGCGCGCGACGCATGACGTGGAACCCCGACGAGTTCCTTCCCGACGCGAACCCGCTCAAAGGCGAGAAGAAACGCCTTCTCAAGAACGCCGGCGAACGGCTGACGCGTGAGGAGCACGAAACGCTCGAGACGATCCGCCAGCGGCTTTTGGGGGAGATTGCCGCCGAGCGCCGCGCCAACGACCACGAGCTCGACGCGGCACAAAAGGCGCTCGCGGCCCAACAACGGCTCGGCGCGCGGGATTTCCCATACTTCCTTTACCCGCTGCCCGTGCTCGAAGCGGCGATGGCGACACCCACAACGACGCACATGAGATAGGCACCCACCATGCGGCGACAACGGCTCACGGCGAAATGTTTTGGGGCGCTCCTCATGAGCGTACCGTTCATTGCGTTGGTGCTCGTCGTGTATCTTGCCGTGGCGGGCCGCGGCGAGCACGCCGAGACGCAGCTCGTCGTAGTGGAGCCCGGCGACACGCTCTCGGCGATCGCGCGGCGCTTCAACGTGACGCCCACGACGATCGCCGCCCTCAACGCCATCGAGGATCCGTCACGCATTTATCCCAACCAGGTTCTCCTCGTGCCGACGGGCCCGGAGGCGCGCGTGCCGGAATCGCTCAAGGCGCGGGTGGCCGCGCTCGTGCGCCGCCAGCCGGGCGTGCCACGGCGCCGCTGGCGCACCATCGTCGTGCACCACAGCGCCGCCTCGTCGGGCAGCGCCCGGAGCTGCAACGCTTATCATACCCACGTGCGCCGGTGGCGCCACGGGCTCGGCTACCACTTCGTCATCGGCAACGGGACCAACACGCCGGACGGCCTCATCGAGGCCGGCCCGCGCTGGGCGAAGCAGCTCGACGGCGCGCACGCCTGGTCGCCGGACAACCGCGCGAACCGCGAGGGGATCGGCATTTGCCTCATCGGCAACTTCGAGGAAACGCACCCGACCGAGGCGCAGATGCGCGCGCTCGTCGAGCTCGTCCGGCAGCTCCAACGCCGCTACAACATTCCATCGCGCCGCGTGATCGGCCACCGCGACGTCGTCGAGGGACGCACGGTCTGCCCCGGCAAAAACTTTTCGATCGAACGGCTGCGCAAAATGCTGTAAACAATTATATTGTCCACGCGAGACCGCACGACGAGGACGCTTCGCCCGAATGGCATTGCAACGAAGCCTTCCACTGCTTGCTGCAACATCGCTGATGGCGCTTGGCGCCGTCGCTCCGGCCCAAAGCCCGCCGCCCCAGCGCGGGTACGTCGAGGACGAGCTCATCGTCAAGACCACGACGGACATTGATCTCGAACGCCTCCTGCCGGGCCGGGACGACGAGTACGCCGAGGCGTGGCCGCACCTTGCGCTGCTGAACCAGACCTACCGCGTCGAGGGAATCACGCAGCTCTTCCCGCAACTCGAGCGGGCGCTCCGAGACGAATGCGGCACCGAGCGAATCAAGCAGCTCGAGCGCGAGCTGCTTCGCGTCTACCGCGTGGAGTTTCCCGAAGGGTTCGATGCTATGCGAGCGCTGCGAGCGTATGCGGCCGCGCCGCACGTCGAGTACGTCGAGCTGAATCGGTTCCAGCACGTGATGCGCCTGCCGGACGACGAGCGCTTCCGCGAGCAGTGGGCGCTCCGCAACACGGGCCAGACAGGCGGCACGCCGGGCGCGGACATCCACGCGACCGCGGCCTGGGACACAGAAACCGGCGGCCGCGAGATCGTGGTGGCCGTCATTGATTCGGGCGTGGACTACACGCATCCCGACCTTGCGGGGAACATCTGGATCAACGAGGACGAGATCCCCGACAACGGCATTGACGACGACGGCAACGGCTATACGGACGATGTGCGAGGCTGGGACTTCGTTGACGTTGATCCGCGGATACTCTGGCCGGGCGAGGACGCCGGGCCGCCCGACAACGATCCGATGGATTTCCTCGGCCACGGCACGCATTGCAGCGGCATCATCAGCGCGGTGACCGACAACGCCTACGGTGTCGCCGGCGTCGTGTGGCATTGCCGCATCATGCCGCTGCGCGCGGGGTTCGCGACACGCTCGGGCGCCGGCGTGCTCGAGGTCGAGGACATATCGAGCGCGACGATCTACGCCGCGATGAACGGCGCCCACGTCATGAACATGAGCTTCGGCAGCAACTGGCCGTCGCCGACGCAGTACCTCGCGCTGCGTTATGCGGTGGCGAAAGGTGTCGTGCCCGTCGCCGCAGCCGGCAATGCTGCTGTTGACGAGACACACTTCCCGGCGGCCTACCCGGAGGTCATTGCCGTCATCGCCACCGACCACGACGACCACCGCAGCTACTTTTCGAACTTCGGCCACTGGTGCGACCTCGCGGCGCCCGGCTCACGGATTCTCTCGACGCTGCCGCGCGACCGGTTCCAGGCCGCCAGCGGCACCTCCATGGCCGCACCGCATGTCTCCGGTGGGATCGCGATGCTCCGATCGCACGAGCCGGCATTCACGCCGCGCGACGTGCAGGCCGTGCTGCTCCAGTCGGCGGACGACCTCGGCCCGCCCGGATTCGACGCGGCGTACGCGTTCGGCCGCATGAACCTCGAGCGCGCCCTCAAGTTCCGTACGACGCCAAACACGACGCCGCCGACGCTCCGCTGGAGCGGCGAGCCGGGCTTCGAGGCCGACGGCGTCCACCCCGACACGCCGAGCACGCGCAGCCTTGTGCAGTTCCGGGTGACCTACGCCGACGTGGACGGCGACTTCCCGCGCGTGACGCAAGTGTGGATTGACCTCGACGACGACGGCACGTACGACCCCGTCGAGCGTTTCTTCATGGCGCCCATCGAGCCGGACGAGCTCGACTTCGTGACGGGCAAGCGCTACGGGCTCGCCCTGCATTTGCCCGCCGAGTCCGGCGGCGGCTTTCGGTACCGGTTCCATTTTGAGGACGCGCGCTTCACCGCCGAGGGGGCACCGGCCGAAGAACAGTTCGTCGCCGTGCACACGGCACCGGCTCGTCGAGCAGAAACGCTCCGGCCGCACGACGCGCAGAAATGAGCCTTGACAAGGCGGGCCCGGACGTATATTATGAGGGGTGCTGAGTAAGCACGTTCTCTCCTTGCGCGGAGTTATTGTGACCGACACCGAAGCAGTCACCACCTATATCACTTCGCTCACGCGGGAGCAGTTTGCCGAGCTCCGGCAGTATCTCCAGGCGAAGGGCTATACGTTTCGCCGCGTCAAGTACAGCCACTTCGCCGCGTCGGGCAACGGCCTGAGCCTCACCGCCTACACCAACGGCAAACTTCTCGTGCAGGGCAAGGGCACCGCGGACTTCGTACGCTACTATCTCGAGCCGCAACTGCTCAGGGAAATCAAGTTCGGCTATGAGCACCTGCTCGACGAGAACCTGTCGCTCGAGGAGCGGATCGGCGTGGACGAAAGCGGCAAGGGGGACTACTTCGGGCCGCTGGTGGTCGCCGGGGTGCACGCGGACGCCTCGGGCGTCAAGATCCTGCACGAGCTCCAGGTCCGCGAAAGCAAAAAGGTCTCCGACCAGCGCGCGCTCAAACTCGCCGCCATCATCAACGCGAAGCTCAAGACGAAGATCGTCATCGTCGGGCCCGAGAAGTACAACATGCTCTACGACGGCATGGGCAACCTGAACAAGATCCTCGCCTGGGGCCACGCCCGCGTGATCGAAAACCTCCTGTCGGACGTCCCGTGCCGCAAAGTGGTGCTCGACCAGTTCGGCGACAAGGCGCTCGTCCGAAATGCGCTCATGAAGAAGGGGCGCACCGTCGAGCTCGAGCAGACCCACGGCGCGGAACGGGACATGGTCGTCGCGGCCGCCTCGGTCGTCGCCCGCGCAAAATACCTCTCGCGGCTCAAGAAGCTCAGCAGCACGTTCCACATCGAGCTCCCCAAGGGCGCCTCGCAAAAGGTCGTCGAGCAAGGCCGCCTCTTCATCGAAACGCGCGGCATTCAGCAACTCACGAAGGTCGCCAAGCTCCACTTCAAAACGACCCAGAAAATCCTCGGCCTCGACGACAAAGAAAACGACTAGACCCGCCTTTCCACCGCGCGCTAGACTCCAACCGATCCTTTTATTGTCATCATCCCGAAATGCGGTTCCATGAGCACGGCCTCGCTCGACCAGGCCATCCACGACGTCAAGGGCGTCGGCCCGGCACGCGCACGATTGCTCGCGCGCCTCGGCGTGCGCACCGTGCGCGACGCCCTGTGGCACTGCCCCCGCGCGTACAAAGACCGCCGCACCATCACGCCGATCGGCGGCTGCGGCGAGGGCGATGAGGTGACCACCGTCGGCACGATCACCTCCGTCCGGCGCAAGCGCTACACGTGGCGCCGAAGCCTGGTGACCGTGCGGCTCGACGACGGTACGGGCGAGCTCGTGCTCGCGTGGTACAACCAGCCGTATTTGCGGGATCAGTTCAAGCGTGGCGATCGCCTCGTCGTGGCCGGCACGCTCAAACGCAACACGAAGGACGAGCGCCAAATCATCCAGCCCGAGTGGGAACTCCTCGGCGACGACGAAGAGGACACAATCCATCTGCGCCGGATCGTGCCGGTCTATCCGCTCACCGAGGGACTCCCCCAAAAAATCCTGCGACGCATCATGTTTACGCTCGTGCGCGACAAAGCCGACGCGCTGCCCGACGCGCTGCCGCCGGAACTGCTCGAACGCCACGGGCTGCCCGCGTTCGGCGAGGCCGTTCGCGAGACGCATTTCCCCAAAGAATTCGCGTCGCTCGACGCGGCCCGGCGCCGCTTGATCTTCGAGGAGTTCTTCGTGCTGCAGCTCGCCATCGCGCTTCGCCGCCGCATGGTGCGTGGGCTTACAAAAACGCGGCCACGGCGGCGAACCGACGGCCACGCGGCACGTTTCCTCCAAAGAATTCCGTTCCAGCTCACCGCGGCCCAGCGAAAGGTCGCCGACGAGATCGCCCGCGACCTCGAGCAGCCGTACCCCATGAACCGACTCCTTCAAGGCGACGTCGGCTCGGGCAAAACGGTCCTTTCGATTTACGCGATGCTGCGCGCGTGCGACGCCGGGCAACAAGCGGCGATCATGGCGCCCACCGAGGTGCTCGCGCGCCAGCACGCAGCAACCATCACCAACTCCCTCGAGGGCATGCCAGTGCGAACGGCGCTCCTCGTCAGCGACCTTCCGGCGGCGGCGCGGCGGCGCATCGGCGAGGGGATGGCCTCGGGCACGATTGACCTCGTCGTCGGGACCCACGCGCTCTTCCAGAAGCGCGTCGCGTTCAACAACCTCGGCCTCGTCGTCATTGACGAGCAGCACAAGTTCGGCGTCATGCAGCGGCTGCGCCTCCTCAACAAGGCCGAGCACCCCGACGTGCTCGCAATGAGCGCGACGCCCATCCCGCGGACGCTCTCGCTCACGGTGTACGGCGACATGGACGTCTCCGTTCTCGACGAGATGCCGCCCGGTCGCCGGCCCGTCGAAACGCGCTGGCTGCGGAACAGAGACATCCGCAAGGTATTTACGCTCGTGCGCCGCGAGCTCGACGCCGGGCGCCAGGCTTACGTCGTGTATCCCATCATCGAGGAAAATCCCGAGCTCGAGCTCAAGGCGGCAAAGGAAATGCACGCGAAACTGAGCACCGACGCCCTGCGCGACTACCGCGTCGGTCTCCTCTACGGGCCGATGCCGGCGGTCGAAAAGGACGCCGTCATGCAGCGCTTCGCGCGCGGCGAGCCCGACGTGCTCGTCTCGACCACCGTCATCGAGGTCGGCGTGGACATGCCGAACGCGACCGTCATGCTCGTCGAGAACGCGAGCCGCTTCGGCCTCGCGCAGCTCCACCAGCTCCGGGGCCGCGTCGGCCGCGGCGCGCATCAGTCGTACTGTTTTCTCGTGGACACGCCGCGCAGCGACGCCGGCCGCGAGCGGCTCCGCATCACCCAAAAGATCTCTGACGGTTTCGAGCTCGCCGAGGAGGACCTCCGTATGCGCGGCTGCGGCGAGTTCTTCGGCACGCGCCAGAGCGGCCTGCCCGAGTTGCGCATCGGCGATCCGCAACGCGACATCGCGCTCATGCGCCTCGCACGCGACGAGGCAAGGCGAGTCGTTGACGGTGAATTCGAGATCAGCGACGAGACGCGATCCCGGCTGCGCGCGGAGCTGCGCCGCCGGTTCACCGGCAAGCTACCACTCGTCACCACCTAGGCGCTGCTCGGCGACAATCCCGCTCCAGAACGCGGCGAGATCGCCGGGGAGGTCGCGCGAGATGAGCTCGGCGGGCGAGGCCTCGTACCAATCCGGCGGGAAGAGGTCGGCGTAGCGCGGCGTCGCGAAGCGCTGCCCGATGAGAACCGCCACGCCCGCGTCGTGCTCGGAACGGATAAGACGGCCCACCGACTGGATCACCCGCGTCATCCCGACGAAGAGGTAGGCGTACTCGAAGCCCATCTCGTAGCGTTCGGCGTAGTACTGCCGCATGAGCTCCTGCTCGAACGAGACGCGCGGCAGCCCCGGCCCGACGACGATCACGCCGATGAGCATCCCGCCGGGATAGTCCACGCCCTCGGCGAAGATGCCGCCCTGCACCGCGAGCACCAGATGCGTGCCGCCCTCGTCGCGCAGCCGCTCGATCAACTGCGCCCGCTCGCGCTCCGACATCGAACGCGCCTGCCGCAGCACCGTCGAGCCCTCCAACGCAAGGCGCGGCGCGACGGCGTCAAGATAGTCAAAGCTCGGAAAGAACACGAAATAATTACCCGGCCTCGCCGCGGCGACCTGTTCGATGACCCGGGCGATGGGCTCGTATGACCGCGGGCGGTGCCTGTACCTCGTCGAGATATCCGGCACGACGAGTGCCCGGAGATGCTCCTTCGGGAACGGCGACGGCAACGTCACGAGCCGCGTGCGGTCACGGTCAAAGCCAAGGACGTCGCGGTAGAACGTAAGCGGCACGAGCGTCGCCGACATGCCGATCGCCGCATAACACCCTTCAAGACGCACGCCGAGCTGGTCCGACGGATCCTTACAGAGGATTTTCAGCCCGCCGTCGCCCTGCGTCGTGTCCCAGATGTACGAGAACTCGTCGCCCGTGAGCTGCAGGACGTTGTTGAACGCGATAAAGGCTCCAAAAAACTCGCGGACGGGATCGTCCGGCCCGAGCGTCCCCGTGACGCGACAATGCTCGGCGTACTCGATGATGATGTCGTCGAGCAGGCGCTGTTGCCTCTCGAAAAATGCTTTGCCCGGCTCGACGGGATACTTGGCCGCCCCGGCGCGCTCGTCGGCACGCTGCCCAGAGATCTCGACGAGCTCGGCGTCCACCGCCTCGCACCACGCCCCGAGCCGCGCCCAAACCGGCGCCCGCGACTGTGCGGCCAACTCGATCGCCTGGCGCAGGCTCGCGCGATGGAGCTCGGGCGAGTAGTAGTCGCGCCCACGCGCATAGAGATTGTGCGCCTCGTCCACGATCAGGAGAATGTCGTCGTAGGGCTCCTCGAGAAAGAAGCGGCGCAGATACACGGCCGGATCGAACACATAATTATAGTCGCACACGATCACATCGGCGCGAAGCGACACGTCGAGCGCGACCTCGAAGGGACAGAGCACTTCCTCGATGGCGCGGTCGTAGCAGTCCTCGGGCGTGATGATGCCGAGCGCGGCGAGGTCATCGAGCGCCGTGGATTTCGCCAGCCGGGCGTAGTAGCCGCGGGCGAACCGGCAGAACTCCGGGTGACAGAAATAGACCTCGTTCGGGCACATCTTTTCGCGCGCCCGCACGTGGAGCGCCACGAAGCCGTCTCGTTTCAGGCGCATCTTGCGGAGCGTCTCGACGACGAGGTGCTGCTGCGTCGTCTTCGACGTGAGAAACAACACGCGCAGGCCCTGGCGCATGGCAAAGCGCACGGCGGGCCAAAGCGCCGCGGCGGTCTTGCCGATGCCCGTCGGCGCCGAGACGAGCAGATGCGCGCGCGCCGCCAACGCTTCCTCGACGAGCCGGATCATCTCGTCCTGGTGCGGCCGCATCGTCTCGAACGGGAACGGCACCTCGTCGGCCAGCGTCGCGAGCCGCTCGCGCCACGCCCGGCGCGCTTCGTGCTCGGCGATGAGCCCGCGAAGGCTCGACGCGATGAACGCTTCCAGTTCCTGCTCGTCGAGAGCGATCGGCACGCGTTCGGTCCGTCCGCTACGAAGCTCGGCAAGCACAAGATGGCCTTCGGTCTCCTTGCCGGACTCGCGGGCAAGGAAAAGCATGTAGAGCCTGAGCTGCAGCGCCCAGGAACCGTTCGTGCTGCCGCGAAGCCGGTCGAGGCCGCGCTCGATGGAGTACACGGACTTCACTTCCTCGACGACGAACTTTTCGCCGCTGCGGGAAAGGCCGTCAATCCGGCCCTGCACGGCGACCGTCCAGCCCTCGAAGGGAAACGTGTGCTTGAGCGTGTACTCGCGTTCGTAGGTCTCGTCGGCCGCGGCGCGCGCGTCCTGGTGGGCCGCGTGGGCCTCGCGGCCGAGCGCGGCGCGAGCCGCAGGCATCGCCTCGGCGGAGATACTCCCGGCGCCACCTTCGCCGAGTGCAAGGTCGCGCACGCTGAGCGAGATCGTCTTCGTCTCGTCGTCAATGCGCACGGTCATGGCCGCGGCGCGCGCTTGAGCCCAAGCGCCTCCTCGAGCAGTTCGGCGAGGTGGACGACGCGGATCGGCACGCCGTCGGCGGTGAGACGGTCACGCAACTGGAGGACGCAGCCGGGGCACTCGGTCGCGATGACCTCGGCCTCGACGCGGCGCACGGCGTTGCTCTTGCGCCGGGCGATCCGCGTCGCGAGCCCGTAGTGGTGCACGCTGAACAGCCCGCCCATCCCGCAGCAGTAGTCGGCGCCCTCCATTTCTTCGTACTGCGCCGCCGCCTCGAGCAGGCGCCGGGGCGCACGCGCGATGCGCTGGCCGAACCGCAAATGGCACGGATCGTGATAGACAACCTTCGTCGGGATGCCGAGCGCAGGGAAGTCCACGAAGTGGTCGAGGAACTCGGCGAAATCGTACACCCTCGACGAGAACGCTTCGGCCTCGTCGCCGAGCAGGTCCCGGTAGACTTTTTTCATGGTCTCGCCGCACGAGGCGCAGCCGGTGAGGATCGGCGCATCGCCCGGCATCTCCCGCATGTTGATCCGGGCGAGGCGTCGTGCCTGCTCGACGTCGCCCAAGGAGAGGACCGGCGTGCCGCAGCAGACCTGGCCGCGCGGCGTAATGACGTCGAAGCCAAAGTGCCGCAGCACGTTCACGATCGAGTCGGCCACGTCCGCGTAAGCGTAGTTCATCATGCAGCCCGTGAAGAAATAGACCGTTTTCGTCGCGGTGGCGGCCGGTGTGCGATCCGTGCCGAGCCTTCGGAGCGCGGTACGCCTCGAGATCTCCGGCAGCCGTCGGCCGCCCTTGAAGAAGAGCGGCAAGTGGCGCGTCATGCCGCGGCCCTTCGGCAGGAGGCGCTGCAACGCGGCGGCCGCGCGCACGACGGCATCCATGAGCCGGCGGCGCGTAAGCACCCAGCGGAAGATGAGCTTATTCCACCACGTGAGCGCCGCCGCGCGCGGCATCCGGCGTTTGAGCTCCGTGATGATGCGATCGAACTGCACGCCGTTCGGGCAAACGTAGGCGCACCGCATACAGGCAAGACATGACTGTGCCGCTTCCGCCACGCCGCGCGTATACGGCAAGCGCCGGGCGAGCACGGCCTCAAAGAGCGCGATGCGGCCCCGGGCCACCCGGACCTCGTCGCGCGTCTCGATGTACGACGGGCAGACGGAGAGGCACTTCCCGCACTTCGTGCACTTGTCCACCTCGAGCTGTATCGAATACGTCTCCGGCATGACTCGGCCTCTCCGCGCTGCGCTCACCACGTGATGATACCCTGTATCGGCGTCGAGTTCAACAGCAACAGCTCCGAGGAAAAGTTGAGATACGTGTCATGAGACGCGCCGACGCGCAACCTACAGGAGGGTGCAAGTCCAACGCTGTGGCACAGCTGGGGACAGGTGCGGAAACGTTCACCGACAAGACCCGACGTTCCGCGAAATCGCTTGCCAACAGTCAAAGCTGGTGTTAGTAATCTTAGGGAGGCCGCCTAGGACCTCAAGGTTCGGGCCTCACGTAGGCAACAGTCCTACCGCTGGGTCGCGTCATGCGTGTGGTTTCACTATTTTCTGGAGCTGGCGGGTTCGATCTGGGACTGATCCAGGCCGGCCACGCCATTGTGTGGGCAAACGACATAGACAACGACGCTGCAGCCACGTATCGCCACAACATCGGCCCCCACATTGTCCCAGGCGACATCTCGGACATCAACTCCGAGGACATTCCAGAAGCTGACGTTGTCGTTGGGGGTTTTCCGTGCCAGGGTTTTTCTCAGGCGAACCTCCGGCGTTCGCCGCAGGATAAACGGAACAAGCTCTATCTTGAGTTTCTGCGCGTCGTCCAGCACAAGAGGCCGGCACACTTCCTGGCAGAAAACGTGCGTGGGATCCTTAGCTTGGACAGCGGAAGGGCTATAAGGAAAATCGTGTCAGATTTTCAACGGGGGGGGTATCGGGTTCGTACTGAGCTTTTCAACATGGCGGACTTCGGCGTACCCCAGACACGCTGGCGAGTGATCATCGCCGGGACTAGGAAGGACTTGCCTGAGGACGCAGACTTTGTCTTTCCACTAAGGACACATGAAAAAGGGATCAGGGAGGCACCGCCGCTTTTTCAGCAGGAGAAGCGGCTACTTCCATGGGTATCGGTGGCGGAGGCTCTTCGTGAAATCCCGGAGCCAGGGGAGGACGCTGGCAGATTGGCAAACCACGTTTACTCGAAGTACAAGGTAACTAATCGCAGCTTTACCGGGCATCGTCGCACAGACCCGGACAAGCCCTCGCCGACGATTCTCGCCAGGGGTAACGCGAAGGGAGGAGTCTGCGCCATCCAACATCCTAAGAACCACAGGCGCATGTCTGTTCGCGAGTCCGCCACCATACAAACATTCCCGCTGGACTTTGAGTTCCTCGGGGGGATGAATTCATGCTATAGGCAGGTGGGAAACGCCCTGCCCGTGTTATTTGCCAAGAGGCTAGGGCAGCAGTTGAGAGCCCTGGAGCTCAAAGTCGAGGCGGTTGTCTGATGAAAGTCGTATCCCTGTTCTCAGGAGTCGGAGGACTCGATCTTGGCTTCATCTGGGCGGGCCACAAGGTCATTTGGGCCAATGATATTTTCAAGGATGCGTGCGAGAGTTACAGGGCCAATATCGGCGACCATATGATAGTCCGGGATATCAGAGAAATCCCTTCCACCGAAATTCCTGACTGTGACATCGTGATCGGCGGGTTTCCTTGCCAGGGTTTCTCTGTCGCCAACTGGAACAGGAGAAGCAGCGATAGGCGCAACCTACTATACCGCGAGATGGTCCGCGTCATCGCGGAGAAGAGGCCTCGCTATTTCTTGGCCGAGAACGTCAAAGGCACGGTTTCCCTTGCGAGGGGTAAGGTGTTGCGGAGAATCATCGAGGACTTCGAAGTGGCCGGGTACGACTTATCTCACGACGTAGTCAATGCAGCAGACTACGGCGTTCCGCAAAAACGGCTTCGGTTGATCATCGTTGGCACCAGAAAAGACGTTGCCAGGAAGGTCAGTTTGCCGCCCCAGAAAACGCACGCCGATCCGAAAACAAAACCCAAGAAGCCACTCAAACCCTGGGTCTCCGTCGGAGAAGCGCTAAGGGGCATCCCAGAACCCATTGAAGCCCCAGACATCCCGAACCACACCTGCTCAAAGTACAAGCTGAGATTCGTTGGCTACTTAGGGCACCGATTTGTGGACCCGGACGCGCCGGCCCCGACAGTCACCGCTCGGGGTGACGAGAGGGGCGGCGTCGTGGTCTTACACCACCCCGGCAACCATCGGCGGATGACTGCGCGAGAGCTTGCGATTGTCCAGTCCTTCCCAATGGATTTCGCATTCTCGGGGTGCAGATCTTCAAACTACCGCCAGATAGCAAACGCGGTTCCCCCACTGATGGCAAGAGCGCTGGCCAGCCTCTTCCCGAAGCGTTGATTTGAACACTTGAATGAAAAAGGCCTGACAACGGCTTAAGATATGATCGTTCCGCAGCTTCCCTTTCAAGGGTATAAGTGGCGATGGGCCAGCCTTGAGCCCACCGAAGGCCTGAATCTACCCTCGGTTTATCTTGGGGTGTTAAGGGTCCTCCGAACACATGAGGGGCAACCTTCCAGGTCCCCAGACGTTGCCGCTGACTTGTCGATCGTTCAACAAGAAACGGAATGCACTGTCGACCTCGTTCGCACCCCCGAGCGGAACTTGGTAAGAAACTCTGGCCAGTACTGGAAGGCACCGGGCCTCATTCGGGACAGTCGCGGCACAATCGAGCTAACGCGTTTCGGTCGACAGGTGGCCGACGGAGAAGTGACAAGGGCAGAATTCGCCGCAACCGTCCTCAGAACTGTTACGTTGCCCAACCCGCGGATCTTTGAGGAAGATGAGGTCGCACGTTGGGCAGCTGCCGGTCTTCAAATCAAACCTCTTGAGCTAGTCCTCTCTGTGCTTGATGAACTTCGGGTGCAACATGGTCGCGATGAAGCCTACATCACCCCGAACGAGCTCATATCCATCGTGATACCACTCGCTGGCGTCAAGGCTCCCGTACCGGAACACGTGGCGCGGTTGGTGGAGCACAGAGACGGCAGACTTACGCTCACCGGCTGGCCCAACTGCGCCCCCGAACCAAATGACAGAAGAATGGCACGTGAGTTTCTCCTGTTTCTTATGTACTACGGATTTTGCAGACGGGAGCCAGGCACGGACAGCGGAAACTACAATGAAAAATATTGCCTCGCCGTTCCAGAGGTCACGCAATTGCTGAGGTCACCGGTGGAAGCTACTGGCAAAGAGGACGACGGCCTCCTCGCAACCGTCAATAACCTGCGTGATGGAAATTTCACCTCCTCCGTTGAGCGAGAGCTACTAGTGACGACTGTACTGGCACGCCCTCAACAGGCCACTTTTCGAAGACAAGTGCTTGCTGCCTATAACTGCGCGTGCTTGTTCACGGGAGAACGGATGGCTGACGTCCTGGAAGCGGCGCACATAATTCCCGTCCCTTACAATGGCAGCGATCAGGTGCAGAACGGGCTGTGCCTCAGATGCGACATTCACAACCTTTATGACACCGGCCATATTAGGATCGAGCCGGGTGGAACCATCCACTACTCTCATGCTGCATCCAACAGCCTTAGCTACCGCAACCTGCCCATGGCGATAGTTATACCCCGGTTCGTGGATCACGCCGCAATGGCTTGGCGCTATAAGTACCTCTAGTTCTTGCCCACATCGTCTGGCTAAGGAGGTAGGACATGGCCGATTTCATGTCTCGCGAAGCCCGCTCGCGGGTTATGGCCTCGATCAGGTCCACCAACACGAAACTCGAAAGGCTTCTTGCAACGATGATCCACAAAGCTGGCTTACGCTATCGCAAATACGCGAAGGACCTCCCGGGCAAGCCGGACTTCGTCTTTCGGTCTGTCAAGGTTGCGGTATTTGTCAACGGGGACTTCTGGCACGGCTGGCAGCTGCCGAAATGGGAGCACAAGCTGAGCAGCAAGTACTGGAAGGGGAAAATCAGGGGAAATCGAGCGCGTGACCGCAGGAACCACGCGGCTCTCCGGAGAATGGGGTGGAAGGTCATCAGGATTTGGGAGCATCAGTTGAAACGCAACCCCGAGGCCGCAGCCATCAATATCATCCGCATTGTAAAGAGACGCATGAAGTCACTAGGCAGCAGCACCAAATCCGCTAGTCGAAGGACCAGGAGCGGAGTTTTTCGAGCGCGGCGTGGTCGGTCAGATCGTAGTGGATCGGTGTGACCGAGATGTAGCCCTGGCGGACGGCGGTGTTATCCACGTCGTCGTCCTCCTCGACGTCGGGCAGCTCGCCGCCAAGCCAGTAGTAGGTGCGCTGCTGCGGGTCGGTGCGCTTGTGGAACTCTTCGCGGAACTGCATCCGGCCCTGACGCGTGATCTTTACGCCGCGGACCTCGTCGAACGGCAGATCGGGAAGATTGACATTGAAAAGCATGCCTTTCGGGCAATCGTGCGCGACGAGTCTCTGGACGAACTTTTTGGCGAACGCGGCCGCCGTTGTGTAGTCGGTTGTTTGGAGGCTGGCGATGCTGATCGCGAGCGAGGTCACGCCGTACATGGCGCCTTCGATCGCGGCCGATACAGTACCCGAGTAAATGGCGTTCGTGCCGACGTTCGTGCCCGGGTTGATGCCGGCGACGACGAAGTCCGGCGGCGCGGGCATGAGCGTGCTGATCCCGAGCTTGACGCAGTCCACCGGCGTGCCGCTCACGGCGTGGCCGTAGAACGCGCCGTTGCGCCTCACTGCCTCGACGCGGAGCGGCTCCCGCAGGGTGATCGCGTGGGCCGTGGCGCTGCGTTCGCGGTCGGGGGCGACGATCGCCACCTCGCCGAGCGCGCCGAGCGACTGCGCCAAGGCCTCGAGTCCGGCCGCGTGGATCCCATCATCGTTCGTGACGAGAAAGCGCATCATTCCTCCGTGCCCGTCGTGAAATATGGCAGCTTGCGCACCGCCTCGTGCTCGCGCCGGGCGATCTTGTACCAATGCCGGAAGCGGCGGCGGCGGCCGTCGCGGATGGCGTTGAGCGCGCGAGCGTAGGCCTCGAGCGCCGGCTTGAACTCCGGCGCGCTCCGAAGTGTCACCTGCACGAGCTGCAAGGTCTTTTCGTTGCAGATACGCTGCACGACGCGGCGGTTTTCGTGTTTCGACAGGCCGACGAAATCGGTCTGCACGACCGACTGCTCGATGGTGTCCTCGGCGATGACCGGGATCTCCACGTCGAGGATCAGTTGGAGCAGCGCCTCCGTCTCCGCGAGCGTCAGCCGCGCCTCGCCCACGATGCGCGACGGGCGCTCCCGCACGTATGTTTCCCACGCCGCCGTCATCGCCTCAGTCGAGGAGAAAAGGTCGCGGTACTCCCACCGGAGCGACAGCGTGAAGCTGCTCTTGCTCCAGAGGTTCGCGAGCGAGCGGCAGAGGCGATCGGGGCCTTGTTTCTGGCCCAAAAAAAAGTCCACAACGGTCGCCGCCTGCTGGACGTAGATCCCGCGCTGCTCGTGGCTCTCGAACTGGCCCGTGTGCGCGAAAAGATCGGTGAGCAGGTACGAGCGGTGCTCGTCGAGAGCCGCACCGGTGTTCTGGAAGAGCTCGAACCGTTGTTCCGGCGCCATCAGCTCGGCCAGCCCCGCGGTGAGCCAGAACGGGATCGGACGCCCCTGCAGGTCGCCCCCATGCGCGGCGGCCGAGTCCTGCGCGATCCGGCGCAGCGTATGGAAGCAGACCGCGAACTCGACAAAACCCTCCACGTCGTCGTACCAGAGGCCGCGCGCCGTGCGCGCGACGCCGCCCCGACCGACGCTGACGTCCCAAACCGTCTGCGGGCCGTCGGCACCCTCGACGGTGCGCCGCACGACCCGGACCGAGGCGGCGCCTTCCCAGAGTCCTCGGGTGCTGAGGCGCCTCTGCGCGTGCTCACGAGTTCGCTCGCACAACTGCGCCAGCTCGCTCGCGTAAGTGACATCCGGCGCGGTCACGACGAACTGCCCCCTGTAGCTGCGCACCGTGGCGTTCGCCGCGCCCTGGGCCTCGCCGCCGGCCAGGCTGACGAGGCACACGCACACCGCCGTCGCAAATCGCCGCAGATGGGACATGGCCTGCACCGCCTTACACATCAACAATCAGCGTGACGGGTCCTTCGTTCACGAGCGACACCGACATCATCGCGCCGAACTCGCCCGTAGCCACCCGGCGCACGCCAAGCCGCCGAAGCTCCTCGACAAAATGCTCGTAGAGCGGGACGGCTTTCTCGGGCGGGGCGGCGTCGGTGTAGCTCGGCCGCCGGCCCTTGCGGCAGTCACCATAGAGCGTGAACTGCGAGACGACGAGCATCTCGCCATCCACGTCGCGGCACGAGCGGTTCATCTTGCCCGCCTCGTCGGTGAAGCAGCGAAGCTCGATGAGTTTTGCCGCGAGCCGCTCAGCGTGCGCCTCGGTATCGTCGCGATGCACGCCGAGGAGCACGAGCAACCCCGCGCCGATCTCGCCCACGCGCCGCTCGCCTATGACGACGGCGGCGCGGCTCACACGCTGAATGACTGCACGCATAGATGTCCGTTCGCCCCGTGACCCGCACAAAAACTCGCGGGAGCGCCTAAATCGCCTTACGGCGATGGACGCGGCCGCCGTGTCGCTTCCCTTCTTTCAGGAAAGAGCGGTCGTGCAACTTGCGCAGCTCGCCTTTGCGCCTGTGCTTGCGAGGGCGTTCCACGGGCTCCTTTTCGCCGCCCTCGGGCGCCGCGCCCGCCGGCGGCTCGTCGCCGGGTTGACCTTCGGGCTCTTTCGCATCGTCCGGCATGAGTCGTCCTCCACGCCTATGAGCTCGACGAGTTTTCCATTTTATTCCCGATGATTTCCGTCGTGCCGTCCCGGTTGATTCGCCGGTAGAAGCAGCTCCGGTAGTTGTGATGGCACGCGGGGCCCTCCTGCTCGACCTTGATGAGCACGGTGTCCACGTCGCAGTCGTACAAAATCTCGACGGTCCGCTGCGTGTTGCCGCTCGTCTCACCCTTGACCCAGCGCGTGCGTCGGCTGCGGCTCCAAAAGACGGGCCGGTCGCCCTCGATCGTCTCGCGGAGCGTGTCGCGGTTCATGTAGCCGACCATGAGCACTTGGCCGTTCGCGGCGTCCTGGATCACCGCCGGGACAAGTCCCGCGCCGTCAAACTTCACCTCGTCGAGAAAACTCACGTTCGTACCTCAACCCCATGTTGTCGCAAATAGTCCTTGGCCTGCTTGACGCTGAACTCGCCGTAGTGAAAGATCGAAGCGGCGAGCACCGCGTCGGCCTTCCCTTCGACGAGCGCCTCGCGCAAATGTTCCAGCGTGCCCGCGCCCCCCGAGGCAATCACGGGGATGCCAACGGCGTCGGCCACCGTCCGGGTCAGCTCGACGTCGTAGCCGTCGCGCGTCCCGTCGCAGTCCATGCTCGTGAGCAGGATCTCGCCGGCGCCGAGCTCGCCCACCCGCACGGCCCACTCGATCGCGTCCATGCCCGTCGGGCGTCGGCCGCCGTAGGTGTAAACCTCCCAGCCGCCGTCGCGCCGCTTGGCGTCAATCGCCACGACGATGCACTGCGAGCCGACGCGGTCCGAGGCGCGCCGCACAAGCTCCGGCTCGTTGACCGCAGCGGTATTGATCGAGACCTTGTCGGCGCCCGCGTTGAGCAGCGCCCGGATGTCGTCCACCGTGCGGATGCCGCCGCCGACCGTCAGCGGGATGAATACCTCCTCAGCCGTGTGCGAGACGACCTCGATCATGATCGCGCGGTCGTCGCTCGACGCGGTGATGTCGAGGAACACCAGCTCGTCGGCGCCCTGGGCGTCGTAGGCCCGTGCGCACTCGACGGGATCGCCGGCGTCGCGCAGCCGCACGAAGTTGATGCCCTTGACGACGCGCCCGCCGGTGACGTCGAGACACGGAATGATGCGCTTCGCTAGCATGGTCCGGCCGCCTTGAGCGCCTCGGGCAGCGTGATGTCGCCGCTGTAGAGCGCCTTGCCGACAATGACGCCCACGAGCCCCTGCGCCTCGTACCGCTTGAGCAGCTTCAGATCGTCGAGGCTGCCGACGCCGCCCGCGGCAATGACGTCGCACGAAACCGCGGCGAGCACCCCTTCGAGCGTCTCGGTGTGCGGCCCCTCGAGCGTCCCGTCGGCGGTCACGTCGGTAAAGATAATCGTCCGCACGCCGATCGCCTCGACCTGCTGCGCGAACTGCGGTGCCTCGAGCGCCGTAAACTCCTTCCACCCCTTGACGGTCACAAGGCCCGCGCGCGCGTCAATGCCCACGGCGATGCGGTCGCTGTACTGGTCCACGGCCGTGTGCAGGAAGTCCGGCTCGCACGCCCGAGTCCCGAGAATGACACGCCGGAGCGGCGTCTCAAGCACGCCGGCCAGCATCGCCTCGTCGCGGACGCCACCACCGAACTCAACGGGGATCGAGACCGCCTCGACGATCGCGCGTACGGCGTCGAAGTTGACCGGCGCGCCGCCAAACGCCCCGTCGAGATCCACGACGTGGAGCATCGGCGCCCCTTCGGCTGCCCAGCGTTTCGCCACGGCCACAGGGTCGTCGGAATAGACGGTCTCCGTGCCGACGAGCCCCTGCATGAGCCGTACGCACTTGCCGCCCATCAGATCAATGGCAGGTATCAAAAGCATGTCCGTGTATCCTAATTCAGCCTCTCAGAGCCCAAACGCGGCCATCACCCGGTCGCCAACGTGAGTATAACCCTCGCCGCGGTGGGCCACAATCGAAAAAAGCCTCAGCGCAGCCTGGCGATGGTCACCGCACCGCCACCCCCCTCGACGTCCGCGTCCTCGAACGATTTGACGCGAGCATCTCCCCGGAGGTACTCGCGGATGCCGCGGCGGAGCGCGCCCGTGCCGAAGCCGTGGACGATGCGAATCGTCTCGACGCCGGCGGCCGCGGCGTCGCCGATGAAGCGATCGAGCTCGATCTGCGCATCTTCGACGTGCTTCCCGATCAAGTTGATTTCGTTCGAAGCCAGGCCCGCGGCGGGCGCCCGGACCGCGCCCTTCGGCCGCGCGGGGGCATGTTCGGTCTCCTCGTCGAGAAGTTCGAGGTCCTTGACCGCGACCTTGAACTCCATCTTGTTCACCAGCACGTCGGCCTGGCGCCCACCGCCATAGACGCGCACAATCGTGCCGCGATCGTTGAGTGAGGGCACCCACACCACGAGCCCTTCGCGCGGCTCATCGAGCGGGCGACGGCTCGGCGGCTTCGGCGCAAGCTCGTCGAGCTCCTTGGCCACGCCCGCGAGCCCCTCGTCAATCGCGGCGGCCTCGTCGGTGAGGCGACTTTTTGCACCGATCACCTCGTCGCGCGATCGGAGCTTGGCGATCATCTTCTCGACGCGTTTCCGGCCGTCCTGGACGATGCGGCGCCGTTCCTCAAGCGCGTCGCGCCGCGCCTGAAGCGCCTCGGCCTTCAGCCGGGCGGCCTCCTGCTGCGCCTGCTTGAGCTGGGCCCGGATACGGTTTTGCTCGTCAGCGGCGCGGCCGCGTTCTTCCTCGGCAAGGGCGCGCTCGCGTCGCAGCCGCTCCTGCTCGGCCTTGACCGCGTCGAGCACCTGCTTCAGCTCCCGCTCCTCGGGCGACATGAGGGCCAGGCTCCGGTCAATGATCGGCTGCGGCAGGCCGATCATCCGAGCGATCTTGAGTGCGTTGCTCTCGCCCGGCACGTCCATCGAAAGCGTGTAGGTCGGCCGCTCCGTCTCGGGGTCGAGCGAGAACGACGCCGTGCGCGCCCATTCGCAGCGCTTGTCGAGGGTCTTGAGCGCCGGCAGGTGCGAAGTCACCAGCGCCAGCGCGCCACGCGCCGCGACCTCCTCGAGGATGGCCTGCGCCAAGAGCGCTCCTTCGGAAGGGTCGGTTGCGGTGCCGAGCTCGTCGAGGATGATGAGGCTCTCCCCGGCCGCCCGTTCGAGGATGCGTTTCACCTCGCCGAGGTGCGAGGTAAACGTGCTCACGCCGCCGGTGAGGTCCTGGTAGTCGCCGATGTCCGCGAAAAAGCCGCTATAGACCGGAAACACCGACGAGGCGTCCGCCGGGATCGGGATCGCGCACTGGACCATGAGCGCGAGCACGCCGAGCGTTTTGACCGCGGTCGTCTTGCCGCCGGCGTTCGGCCCGGAGATGACGAGCGCCCGGTCCGACGCCCCCAGCTCGACGCTGAGCGGCACGCACCGCTCGCCCATCGAGAAGAGCAGCAACGGATGGCGCCCGTTGACGACCTTCAGGCCGCCCGAGCCGGTCACCTCCGGGATCGAGCAGCCGTGGCGCACGGCGAACTCGGCCCTCGCGTACACCGCATCGAGCTCGGCGCAGATGTCCACGTCGGTCCGGGCCGTGTCGAGGTCGCGCCGCAAAAGATCGGCGAGCCCGACGAGGATCCGGCGGATCTCCTTCTGCTCCTCTTTGCCGAGGTCGAGGAACCGGTTCGACAGCTCGACGACCTCGAACGGCTCGATGAACGCCGTCTCCTCGCTGATCGAGTAGTCGTGGATAATGCCCGGCACCTTGTGCTTGTAGTCAATCTTGATCGGCAGCACGGTGCGGTTGTTGCGCTGCGTGATGAAATGCTCCTGCAGGAAGAGCTGCGTCTTCGGCGACCGGAGGTAGTGCTCCAGAATTTTGGCGATCTTCGCGGTGACCTCGCGCTGCTCGGCCCGCAGCTCGGCGAGCAGCGGCGAGGCCGCGTCCTTGATGGACGCGTCCGGATCGAAGATGCGGTCGCACTCGCGCTCGAACTCGGGCAGCGGCTCGAACGGCTCGGTCACGACCCAAAGCCGCGGCACGTCGGCCTTCCGCTTCTCGAGAAATTGATGGAGGATCGTGCCGCCGTGCAGCAGGTCGGCGATCCGCACGCACTCGCCGGGTTCGAGGAACGTCCCAGGCGTGCCGATCCGCTCGAGCGCCGGCCGCACGTCGCTCAGGCCGTCCATCGGCGGCCGGTCGCCCGCGCCGAAGAGCGTGAGCATCTCGGCGACGCGCTCATAGTCGAGCCGCACCTCGACGGAGCTCGTCCGGATCGGCGCCGTCGCGATCAGCGCGCGACCCAGGTCGGAGGCGGCGCATTCGCCGACCGCCTGCCGCACCCGACCAAATTCCAAGACCTCCAGCGTCCGTTCCATGTATGAACCCCATACGGAAATTGAACCACCGATTCACACCGATGGGCAGCACCTATCCGTGCCAATCTGTGAAAATCTGCGGTTAATTCTCCTTTGTTCTCTCCTTGATCCGGCGGAGGCGCGCCCTGTCGAGCTTGAGGTGCATCACCGTGTGCGTGCTCACGTACACCTTGCCCGGCGGGAGGCGCTTCGGCTTGGAAACGTACCGCCGCTGCGTGTAGAGCACGTCGCCCGAGCCCGCGTTCTTCGCCTTGCTGTAGGCGAGCGCAAGCGTCGCCGCGTCGAGCAGCGTCTCGCGGTCCACCTCTTTGCCCTTTCTGAGCGGCACGACCACGTGCGAGCCCGCGTACTCGTGGCAGTGCAGCCACAGGTCGTACCCACGCGCAAAGGACATCGTCAGCCGGTCGTTTTCCGCGTCGTCGCGCCCGACGTAGATCTTCGCGCCCGTGGCCGAGAGGAAGTACCGGAACTCCTCGGCCCGCTTCTCCTTTTTCGGCACGGCCGCTTTCGGCGCTTGCTTCGGCTTGACCTTCAGGCCGCGCTCGTCGAGGAACCGCGTCAGCTCGTCGGACGACTCGATCGCCTCGGCCGCCTCGCACGAGGCCTCCGTCCTGGCGAGCCTTGTCTCGGCGCCGCCGATTTCGCGCTCGGCCTTCTCGAGTGTGCGCCGAAGCTTGCGGCTGCGCTTGAAGTACGCCTCCATGTTGCCGCGCACGCCGAGCTTCGGGTCGAGCGGCACGCTGACCGTCTCGCCCGACGCAAAATCCTTGACGGCGATCTCCGTGCGGCCGGCGCCACGCGTGCCAAGCGCAGTTTTCAGAAGCTCCCCATATCGCGCCAATTCCGGCCACTGCCGCCCTTCCTCGATCTCGCGCGTCAGGCGCTCAACGAGCCGCCGGAGCCGGCGGCGTTCGCGACGGAGCTGCGAGAGAAGCTGCCGCTTATCCGTTTCAAAGAGCTCCTGCGCCTCGAGCGCGGCGAACCGCTCATCGAGAACGTCATTATACAGCGTTTCCTCGGGAATGCTTGACGGCGCTTCGGGCCGTTCAAACTCCGGCTTCGGCGGCGGCTCATACGTCGAGCCGACGCGCCTCGCGTCGAGCGACGCCACAACCTTCCGCTCGCCGTCGAGCAGATCCATGTGCGGCCCCCGCGGGAAAAGCTCAACGACGATCGAGAGTTTTTCCGTTTCTTTCTCGAACGCGAACTCGACAATTCGGTCGGCGTTGAGCTGGGCGACCTCGACAAGCCGCGCGCCGACGATGCGCGACCGCACGTACTCGCCGAACGAGAGCCGCTCGCGCTTGTCGCGCAGCCGACCCCGTGTCAGATGCAGGCGGACATGCGGCGGCTGGAGGCAGATGAGGACGTTGTGGCCATAGTCATCCCGGCGCGCCGAGAGGATGAACCGCCGCGGCGCGTACTGAAAGAAGCGCTCGACCGTCGCCTCGGGCAGCAGCCGGCCCAGCTCCTCGACGACGTGCTCCACCTCTGCATGGCTCAACGGCATAATGACCTTATTAACCACCGATTTTCACAGATAAACACAGATAACGCCTCCGATCTGTGCCGATCTGTGGAAATCGGTGGTTCATTCTCCTAATCTTCCTGTTCCAAGTCGGCCTCGGTGGCGGGGCGCTCGAGGCGGTACTCCTCCTCGAACCACTTGTCGAGGTCGGCCAGGCGGCAGCGCTCGGAGCAGAACGGGAAGAGCGCCGCCGCCTCGGCGTCTTCCGGCACGTAGGTGACCTCGTGCTTACACGTCGGGCATCGCCCGCAGATCGGCTTCTTCTTTTTCTTTTCGTTCATGGCCGTGCAAACGCAACAAGGGGGCCTCCATCCCCGAAGGCCCCCTTGATTCCAGCGTAATGGCTTGTGAAATCAGTCGTCCCCGCCGCTCTTGTGCGTCGTTTTCTTCTTCGGCTCGTCCTCTTCCTTCATTTGTTCTCTGAACTTTGCCCCCATCGCGTCGAACGAGCCTTTGAGCTTCGAGAAATCAACGGGCACCGCGGGCGAGCTGATCGGCATCTCGGCCTCGCCTTTGAGCGACTGGTAGGTGTACATCCCCGCCACGGCGTAGAAGATCGCCGGGATGGATTGCAGCACGAGCAGGATGATGATCATCTCGATGCCGAAAATCCACGCGCCAGCGCCCTTGGTGCCTCCCAGCAAATCCTTGCCCACGTTCCCGGCATCACCAATGATGGGGAGAAACTGATAAGCGGGCACGATTGGAGGCACTCTCATCGGCGGCCCGCCCGAGAGAGCCTCTCGCGTGTTGTCGGCCATTGTGTCCGCCGTCTTGTTCGCCACAAACTGCCACGCCTGGAGCGTGACGAACACGAAGATCACGATAACAAGGCCGACCGACAGGAACCGCTTGATCAGCGTGATCGTGTGGCCGTTCATGATCCGCTTGCTTTCCTTGAAGCACTGGATCGCCTTGCCGCCCTGCGCGATGATTCCCGGCAGGATGAGCGTGCCCAGGAAGAACTTCACGATGACGAAGAACGCGAGGTAGAGCCCAATGAGCACGGCGATGAACCCGATGATGCCCCAGATGACAGGCCCGGCTTTCGGAATCAGGCCCAGGTAGCCAAGCAGCCAGAGCACGATGATCCCGAGCGCGAGCCAGATCAGGTACCTGAGGTTTGCGAAAATGACGGTGAGGATTGACGAAACGGCGTAGCCGATACCGGCGATGAAACTCTTCTTTTCGCCCGCGTCCTTCGCCGCCGACATCTTGCAGACCGCCACCATCGCGCAGAGCACAGCGACCGCGCCAACGAGCCAGCCGATCCCCGAAATGATATACTGGAAGATCTGCACGTACTTGCCGCCGATCTTGGACCCCACCCACCCGAAGAAGTG
>Ga0180431_10002184_pt1 | contig 26562 bp, 30 predicted proteins | sample SS_ome_11_FD_132459 | JGI IMG/M metagenome (GOLD analysis project Ga0180431, IMG submission 132459) | Hypersaline lake sediment archaeal communities from the Salton Sea, California, USA - SS_1_MS_1 metaG | ecosystem: Environmental > Aquatic > Non-marine Saline and Alkaline > Hypersaline >... | reverse complement strand
TTTGTGGTCTTTTTTTCTGTTCATATTTGCTTGCAACAGAAAATATACAGCATAAAAAAAATGAAAGCCTGGAATGTGAATCAGTAAATCCTGAGTTTATATATTCGTTCCGGCACTATGCTAAATTTTTTGGTTGTCCCAAAACAGTCCGTGGTTCGTTTTTTAAGCGTTCCTATATTTTTAATAGCTTAAATGGATTTCGTGATCGTTTTTATGATGAAGGTATTTATCTTGATGCAAGTGTAAATCAGTTTTTCGGTGTTAACCACTCGGGCGGTGAAAAGCATGGTTTTATGCGCGCAAATGGAAGTACTGAATACTGGCTCATTTTCGATCTGTGTAAAATAGGCATGTGGTCCAATGGTGTCTTTATGTTGCATGCAAAAACAACATGGCTTGCCGATGAGTCTATCGTTGAGGATGTCGGCGCTATTGCAGCAGCCAACATTGATCCGAAGACTCCCGTGTCTGGGACATCAACCACTGCATTGTCAGAAGTTGCTCTTGCCCAAAAAATTTCTGACTATTTTTCTTTTAGAATTGGTAAATTAGATGCAACTGGTCCTTTTGATAGCAACGAGTTTGCAAATAGCAGTCGACATCAATTTATTTACTCGGGGTTATCGAACAATCCGATTGTTATTACATTTCTCCCGCATACGCTTTTAAGTATTATTCCAAAAATTAAGTTGGGCGATAGGCACACTATTCTTTTTTTAGCAGGAGATGCAGATGGATCTGCAGATGAATCAGGTTTTAGCACACTTTTTGATGGAAGTTCAGTTTATTGTGTGCAATATCAATTTTCTCCAATTATACAAGGAGCTCCTGGAAATTATAGGGTTATTGGTTGTTATTCGACAAAGCCGATAATGAGTTATGCAATTGATTCGCGACATGTTCTTGGAAAGAAAATCACCGACATAACTATTCCAGATGAATGTAATAATTACGCTTGGCTTTTTAGTTTGGATCAATATTTTTGCAAAAAGGAAAATGGAGAAGGTGTAGGTATTTTTGCTCGGGCAGGTTGGGCGCCAGATGACAGAAATGTTATTGATCGTTTTTATAGTATCGGTTTTGGTGGGCATGGGATGATTTTTAAAAATCGACCCCACGATGAATGGGGAATTGGCTATGCGGCCACACATATATCGTACGATCTTCGTCAAGACTTAAAAGAGTTAGACATAGACTTTAACAGCTACGAACATGCTGTTGAGATTTTTTATAATATTGAGCTTTCGCCGGCAATTCACTGGACAATTCATGCTCAGGTGATACAAACACCTCTTGTCTCTCGTCAAACAGCCTTTGCTGTCACTTCACGAATACGAATTGATTTTTAACGAGAATTAGATGCAAGGGAGCTCTTGATTTTGTATGGTTCGATACCCTTCGACAAGCTCAGGACAGGCTTTTTTACTTCGCAAACTCAGAAAAAAACTCACCACTAACGGTGTGGGTAAACTGTTATCCTGAAAGGCCTTTTCGAATAATTTGTAACGGTTACTCCAAGCAAAAAAATAGGAAAATTTCCTCTCCAGTTCGTGGTGAGTGCCCGAGGCGAAGAGGAGGGTGTATCGAACCATACAAGATATGTAAGATCATTTTTGTATTGAGATTGTATTATCTCATCAAATAAACAATCATGCTTCCCAAAAGAGTTAAAATAAAATTGCTCAAAGCATACGGAATAGTATATCCAAGTGCTGGGACTGAACTTTCTGCTTCAGTTTCTAAAATTTTGAGTGCAGGTGTAACCGTTCCTGCTCCAGCAAGCGCACCAAGTAGCAAACAGTAGTTCATTTTAAGAACAAGTCGACCGAATAAAATACCTAAAATGTGTGGTGTTAGAGCCAAAATGATGCCGGCAAAAAAGAGGGAAAAACCGTACGCCTGTAGAGCTTCTATTGCTTGTGGTGCAGCGGTTAGTCCGACGCATGCAATAAACAGATTAAGTCCTAAGTTTGTCAAAAGCCATTGCGCAGAAGGTGGAATGTCTCCAAAACAAGAGCTTGCCGATCGTAGCCATCCAAAAAAGAGCCCACTTACAAGAACTCCGCCGCCAATACCAAGCGTAAATGGAATGTTTCCTATTTTAATGGAAATAAGGCCAAGCAAAATTCCCAGTGTGCACCCGATACCGATCATGACGATATCTGTTTGTATAATTGATCCTTTATGTTGGACTGCTCGTCGCGACTTCTTAGAGTTAAGGAGGGCTTCAACCTTTTTTGCTTCTTGTTTCAGATTAATCCCGATAAGTTGTGGAATGATTTTGTAAAACAGAATCATGCCCGCGAATCCAAAAATGTATGTTATAGCGTGTGCGATTGCTATGTGTGAAATTAGTAAATTTTTTTGAACTGCCGAAAGAGAAAGATTTTGCAGTGCTCCTTCAGCGGTACCCATCACAGATGATTGTGTCATTGAACCACTCAGGAGCCCTGCAGTTGTTCCCTGATCAAATCCAAATAATTTGCCTAAAATAATAGCGACTGTTAGAGAGGTTGCTGTGAAAAATAGAGTTAATACGAGATAGTTAACACCGTTTTTTTTAACGCTATTCAAAAATTGTGGGCCAACTTGAAAACCAACAGTAAAAATAAATAGTGCGAATGAAATTGTTTTAATCAATGGTGTAACAGAAACATTTATTTGTCCTAGGACCAGGGCTACAAGCAGGACGCTTGTTGTCGAACCTAAATTGAAGCCGAATAGCTTTATTTTGCCGATAAGATATCCAAGTCCGAGAGAAAGAAAGACAAGAATTTCTGGATGCCGCTGGCAAATTAATATGGTGTCATGCAAAAAATTGGAAAGAGTCATACATTTTTTTGTTTTTCAGAATTTTTTGTTAATCAGTCACCATTGATTTTACATAGAGCTGCTTATACCTGTCAAATCCTTGATCTTTTCGTGTTTTTTGCCTATTTTTTGAACAGTATTTTGTGTGAGAAGTTTTTTATATTTAAGTTTTTTTGATCAGAGGTTTTAAGGTGTTGAGATACAAGAAATGGTTTAAAGCAGTTTTGATTGGAGTTTTTTCTTTTTGTTTTTTATCGAGTGTGAAATGCATGAAAAAACAAGTAAAGCTTGCACCAGAGCACAAGAGAAGAAGAAATAGAGTTCGTCGAAATAATTGCTTGCCTTTATTAAAAGATTTTTTTCGAAAATTAAAAGAAAAAAGCCCCTTTTTCAAACTTTCACAATTTGAAGATTTGTGGGCTATGAATAGATTTTTGGGATGAACCGTTTGAGCAGTCGTGGTAATCCTTTAAAGGAGAATATTATGAAGCGATTTTTTTGTACGATATTTTTTATATTTTTTTTGTTTAGTTTTAACGGGATGTTTTCAAATGGTGGAAAGGGATCTTGTTGTTCGGTTTTTAAGATAGTGGAGAGCAGAAGAAAAAAGTGTAGGATAGATCTGGTTGTTAAAAATTTGTTAAAGATCTTACAAAAAAATAATTGTCCACCACACTATGGTTATTGGTTAGCACAAAGTGTGAAAATAAAATAGGTTATCGGGCCGTGCAATTACTATTTACAAAGGATTAAACCCAAGCCTTTGTTTTAGTCTGTAAATTGTTTTTTCTGCTTGAGCAGGATTAAAGTTCTTTTTCTCATGATCCATTAAAGAAAATCTTACGCCGACAAACTGTTTTTTGTTTTGTTGGCATGCTTTTTGTACTGAAGTTACATTTTCTGGTCGGTCATCAAACAGAATAATTTTTTTAGGATTATAGCCGATTGTTTTGAAAAACTGGAAAAGCATTTTTCCCTTGTCGTTGTATCCACTAAAAATAATGCCATCAAGGTATATTCCGTCGTGTGTTACAGCAAGTGGCAGTTTTCGTTTGAATAAACTGTTTCGAGTTAAGTCGATACCGATTTTTTTTAATCGTTGTGCCGTTCTGCGTGCGATAGGAATAGATCGGTTAGTCAATGCGATAACTGGAATCTCTTTTGCCTGCAGTACTTGTACAACGGCAGGTGAATTTCCGATTGGTAAAAGTTCAGTTAGCTCGGTTACGGTAAAAAACATAGTGAGTACAAGGTCGAACGCTTCTTTATAACTTAATCCTTTTTCTGTTAGTTGTTTGGTTTTATACCATACCCATGGTTCAATACCCATAGACACCTTTGCCATAGTGTTGTCAATGTCAAACACAACAACGGTTCCCTTTGGCTTCTTTTTTAGATATTTGAAAACGTCGTTTAGATTGTTGCTTTCAACAACGAGTGCGCCTATTTGACCATGCGCAATCAACGCGAGAAACAGAATCTTATACATTTTTTTAATCATTACGCCCCCTTTTTCAGATTATTGACCCCTTATCTCAGAGTATAGCGGAACGTTTGAGTCCTTTTAAAGAGATTGATTGTTTCATGTAGAAACAGCTTGTTGGAGGTCAGATTGCTTGATTTCACGGTTTTATTGAGAGAAAATAACAAAAAGTGTACTATTTTATATAGGGGAGCTCCCCATTGTTATCAAATACTTTATACGGTGGAAAAATGAATAAAAAGCGGGAAGATATAAGGAATATAGCCATTATTGCCCACGTTGACCACGGCAAAACAACCCTGGTCGATCAGATGCTCAAGCAGTCTGGTACCCTGGAGATTCAGTCGGGAGAGGCTGTTGATAGGGTTATGGATTCGGGTGACATCGAAAAAGAGCGTGGCATTACTATTTTGGCTAAAAATACATCTATTTCACTTCCCGGCATAAAAATTAATATTGTTGATACTCCTGGCCATATGGACTTTGGCGGAGAAGTGGAGAGAACGCTGCAGATGGTTGAAGGATTTTTGCTGCTAGTTGATGCTGCGGAAGGACCGTTGCCTGGTACTCGCTTTGTATTACAAAAAGCTCTTCAGCTCGACTTGAAGCCTATTGTGTTGATCAATAAGATCGATAGAAAAGATGCTGATATTGAGCGAACTGAGTCAATGATTCACGATCTGTTTCTTGATTTGGCAACAAAAGATGAGCAACTGGATTTTCCACTTTTATATGGTTCTTCAAAGCACGGTTTTGTTTCAAAAGATAAGAATGTGCGCCAGGGGACAATGGACCCTCTTTTTGAGGTAATTACTGAGTCGGTACCGGCTCCAGAGCAAACAACGGATGCGTTACAGTTGCTGATCACAAATTTGGACCACTCTGATTATTTGGGGCGAATTGGTATTGGAAAAGTCATTAATGGTTCGTTAAATGTGGGTAAGCAGGTCATTTGTTGTAAAAACGATCAGGCCAGTGCGCCTGTAAAAATTACAAAGCTCTATCAATTTGAAGGATTGCGCCGCGAAGAAGCGAGTGAAGCGCAGTTTGGTGATATTGTTGCAGTGGCCGGCCTTGGTGACCAACTCTCGATTGGAACAACTATTTGTGACGTTGATAATCCCGTTCCCGTTGCGTACGTTGACATTGACGAGCCAACGATCTCTTTATTTATTTCTGTGAACAGTTCGCCATTTTCTGGAAAAGAAGGGGATCTTCTAACATCTAGACAGATTAAAGATCGTTTGCACAAAGAGTTAAAAACAAATGTTGCACTTCGTGTTGAACCGACCGATTCTCCTGAAACATTTAAGGTATCAGGGCGAGGCCAATTGCATTTAGGTATCTTGATAGAAACGATGCGCCGAGAAGGTTTTGAGTTGGAAATTTCTGCACCTCATGTGATTTACAAAACGATTGATGGCAAAAAATACGAACCGATGGAGTTGTTGATTCTTGATATCGAACAGGAGTACCAGGGAGCGATTATGGAGTTGCTTGGCCAGCGCAAGGCGGAGTTGAAAAATCTTGTTCCTGAGCAAAGTGGGAAAGTTCGTCTTGAATTTAAAATTCCTTCACGCGGTATAATTGGTTTTCGCAGTTTGTTTATCACAAACACTCGAGGTACTGGTTTGATGAACCAACAGTTTTCTGGTTATGAGCCGTATTGTGGTCCGATTCCTCGTCGTAAAAAGGGTTCGCTAATTTCAATGGAAACCGGAACAACAACCGGGTATGCACTTGATGCTTTGCAGTCGCGTGGCATTTTCTTTGTAGGACCTGCGCAGGATGTCTATGAAGGTATGATTATCGGTGAGCATAGCCGGAACAACGATCTTGAAGTGAATCCGACCAAAAGAAAAAAATTGACCAACATGCGTGCTGCAGGTTCTGATGATGCTGTTAAAATTGCTCCACCAACGATTATGACGTTGGAAAAATCTATGGAGTGGATTAACGACGACGAACTTATCGAAGTAACACCCAAGTCTATTCGGTTACGTAAAAAATATCTTAAGGCTGTTGAAAGAAAGCGGGCAAAATAATTGTATTTTTGCTACCTTAATTCCTTAAAGGTTTTTAAAACGTTTTAAGGAAATAAAATGGCTCACAAAGATATTGTTTTGACCGGTGATAGGCCAACCGGCCCGCTTCATTTGGGACATTTTGTCGGTTCTTTGCAAAATAGAGTTGTGTTGCAAGAGAAATATAAACAGTATGTCATGATTGCTGATTTGCAAGCGCTAACTGACAATGTTGATAATCCAAAAAAGGTACGAGACAACGTTTTGAATGTTATGCTTGATTATCTTGCCGTTGGTATCGACCCGAAAAAAACAACTTTTTTTATTCAGTCTTTGATTCCACAAATTTCTGAGTTGTACGTTATCTACATGAACTTGGTAACAGTTAATCGGCTAAAGCGAAACCCGACGGTAAAAACAGAAATTCAACAGCGAGGATTTGGAGAAAATTTAACAGCGGGTTTTTTAGCGTATCCTGTTCATCAAGCGGCCGATATTACTATAGTGAAAGGAAATTTAGTTCCCGTTGGTGCTGATCAGCGTCCGATGATTGAGCAAACAAATGAGATTGCACGTAGGTTTAACCATACATATAAGGTTGATGTTTTTCCTGAAGTTAAAATGCTTGAGTCAAAAGTTTCTCGACTTCCTGGAACCGATGGCACTGCAAAAATGAGCAAGTCTGAAGGTAATGCTATATTTTTGTCAGATTCAGCTGATGAGGTCAGAAAGAAAGTTATGACAATGTACACTGATCCTGATCATATTCGCGTTCAAGATCCAGGAAAGATTGAAGACAATGTTGTTTTTACGTATCTTGATGCGTTTGATCCTGACAAAAATAAAGTACAAGAACTCAAAGATCACTATCAACGTGGTGGATTAGGAGACGTTGTTGTTAAAAAGTATTTGGCAGATGTTTTGAATGACCTTTTAGAGCCGATTCGTGCAAAACGACAAGAGTTGGCAAACGATTCTCAATCGGTGATGAAAGTTGCTCTTGAAGGTTCGCGTGAGGTACGTGAGGTTGCGGCAAATACTATGCGTGAGGTCAAAGAGGCAATCTGTCTAGGTTATTAGAACAGGTGGAATTATTTTTTTTTCTGTTTTTTTATTTTGAAATTACGCTGCCAGATAATTGTTGCGCTCTTTTTTTTATTGTTCCACTTGTAGTAATTTTTGATAATAGGTTTCGAGAACTGAATTTCCTCATAAAGTTCATATGCTGACTGAATCCATGCCCATTGATCAAATCTAGAAAATGGATTTGTCATTAACCTGTAATGAATTCCCCGTTCTGGATTTTCGATTGATATAAGATCTTCATCTATATTTTTTAGATTTCTTGCAATAATCTCATTGTCCATGTCGGTTGGGTAGTAAAGTGTTTCGACATAAGGATCTTGTTGCTCTGGCCTTTTTATTTTTCGCAGCTTTTTGCAAAAGGAGCAGTTTTTTTCTTTGCAGTAATAGTGGTTATTTTTAGTGAAATATCCAATAGTATGCTTTTTTTGTTTGGATAATTTTGTTTTCGATGTAAAGCGTAAAAGAAAAAATAGCTTGGACAGGTTTTGTTCAAGTTTTTTTTGTACAAGTTTTATTTCTTCTTTTTTCCCGGAAAAGTTTTTTACGAATGTTTTGTCTGTTTCAAGTGGTTCTACTGGGGTTGTTATTTCCAGTAAAACACGACGAACTCCGATGATACTTTTAGCAAAGCTTGTCAGAAGTTTTTTTGTTGGATTTTTTTTCTTTTTAAGTAGATTCTCGGTTACTTCTATGTAGTTAAGTGAGTGAAGTAGGCTTAAAAAAAACTGGCATTCACCTTTTTCGTAAGCATCTAATTTTTTTGAGTTTTCAATTTGGTCGTATATTCGATAAGTGCAATCTCCTCCTGGTGTGTCAAGGTTTATTCGTTCGAGAGCGTAAATTGCGAGCTTTGTCTGTAGACGTGCAAAGTTCATGAGGCCGGTCAAGCTTTTTGTGTTATAAAGATAGCTTTTTATATCAATAGTCTGTCCCTTAGAGTCAAATTTTTTAACATAAACCTTTTTGGGGATGGTATCTTTTATTGAATTAAAAAGTTTGCTTTTCTGTATTTTTTTGGAAATGTGAATAATTTGTGGAAATTTTTTAAGTTGTGTTGTTTTTTTTTGAGACGAATTTTTCATTCCAGCAAGAGAGATTGCGAAAGCTGTACTCGCAAGAACGATTGTTTTTCTGTTTGAACAGAGTATCATTATTTTATAGGAGTTAACGTTTTTACCAAAATTGAGGAGCTATTCTATGCAAAGATATCAACTCAATCGTATTTTGGGAATGATTTATATTATTGGTGGTCTTATTATATTTTTTTCTATAACATGGCGCTTTCTTTTATGGGCCCTCCTTGCTTTGTTTGGATTGTATCTTGTTACCTACGGCTTAAAAATGTACGGCTACCATGCGGCAAAAATCACGTATGTTTTCAACCGATGGCGTTCGAAGTTCTAGTTTGATTCATATCTATTGCCTTTTCATAACATTGACTGTTGCTTATCCAGTTGTGTAACGTTGATTGGAAATAAAGTAATTATAATTGTTGTATTTTGTTTTCTATTTACGAAAGGAAAGATTGTGGCAAAAAAAAGTTTTTCGATTTACGATTTTTTGGTGATTGGTATAAAATCGGTGCTAGAAAATATTCGTCTTTTTATGTTAATTTTCTTGTCTTACATTGGGATAACGATTGCGACTGTTCTTACTATGGGGCTGGTTGCTCGTCCAATTATTATTGTTCTTTGGAGAATGATCCCAAAATTTAAATCACAATTTTCAACTTGTGCTACAAAGGAAGCTTGTCATGGGGTTATGAAGTCTTTCTGGGGTCAAGTCTATCCAATTTTGATTTCAAATACTCTTTTGCTTGTTTTTTGCGGCTTATTAGCGATTGTTGTATTTGCGGGACTTTATCTCGGATTTATCCAGATTATGCTTGATCTTCATAAGAATGGTTCAAGCAAAGTTTCGCGGTTGTTTTCTTGTTTTCATTTGGTGCCAAAATTTCTTATTTCAGCATTCATTTTCTTTTCAGCTGTAAGCTTGGGACTTGCTCTCTTTATTGTGCCTGGAATCTATCTCTTTTTGCGCTTCCGCTTTTTTCCTTATTATGTTATCGACAAGGATGCTGGAATTATCGAGTGTATCAAAAAAAGTTATCGTGCAACCCGTGGGTTTGAGTGGGATGTCCTTGGGTTAAATATTGTTGCAGGTGTGATCTGGTCGATTACTTTCTTCATTGGTGTTCCGGCCGCTTCTATGATGATGGTTTCTGCGTACAAAAAGTTGCCTACAAAAGTCTGAATAGCTGATTGACAAGGGTTTTTCAGGGTTTTATCCTTGCTTATAAGGCATATGCTTAATTCTATTTTTTGTTGAAAAATAGGCAGATTTGGATAGGGCCTGTAGAAGGACATATATGATCCGCTTGTTTTATATTTGAAAATAATTTGTTTTTAAAATTGACAAATGTGAAAATTGTGTCATAATTAAAGAAAATAAACAAAAAGGTCTATTTCTAGGGGAGATGGAGGTATCTTGAATTCTAAGTGAAATCGCTTAGACAAATGGAAATGGAGGTCTTCTCTCCCCAGTCCCCCTATTTTTTTAATAACTCGATGCTAGTTGACTTTTGTATTTGTTCTACGCATAATGAAAGTAATCATTTCTTTTTGTTGGAAGATTCTATTCAATAAAATTATGGATATGTTTAAAGGAAAACGATGGCAACGAGTAAATCCGGTGGATCTACGCAGAATGGTCGTGATAGTCAAAGTAAACGACTAGGTGTAAAACTATTTGATGGTCAACAAGTGACAGGTGGAGAAATCATTGTTCGTCAACGAGGAACGAGGATTCATGCTGGTAGAGGCGTGGGGCGAGGCGGAGATGATACGCTTTTTGTTATGAGGCCGGGAGTTTTAAAATTTCATTTTGGTCCAAAAGGCCGAAAGTATGTTTCTGTCGTTTCTGCAGGGGCATAAGTTGCCTGTTTCTCTTGAATTATCTTGCAAATCTTGTTACACAGTGTCCATGAAGTCAAAAGCAAAGAAAATCACATTTTTTTCTGTCCGCGGGGAGTATCATGTTTGATTTTTTGAAGTACCGTTTTTTTGGGCTGGCGTTTTCTCTCGGTTTGGTAGTGCTTTTTGCGGGGATGTATTTTTATCGAGGCGGCCTAACATACAGTGTTGAATTTACCGGCGGAACTCAGGTTTTGTTGAGCTTTGAAAAGCCGATCGTTTCAAAAAAGTTGGCTTCTGTCTTAGAAAAAGAATGGCCGGGCTCTGTTGTGCGCGAGTTTTCGGAAAAAAAGTTATTGGTTCGCGTAAAAGCTTTTGAAAATGATACACGTGGTTTGTCCGATAGGATGAGGCAAGCTGTACAGCAAGAAGTTCCTGATAATAAGGTGAGCATTGAAAAAAGTGAGGCGGTTGGCCCTGGTGTAGGGGCGGATCTTCGATGGAAGTCGATACGCGCTATTTTGTTTGCTCTATTGCTTATGTTGCTTTACATCGCCTGGAGATTTTGGTCGGTGGCGTTTGCAACTGGTGCCGTTGTAGCTTTGCTGCATGATGCGATTATGTTGTTAGGTGTGTTTTTGTTGCTCAGAAGAGAAATTTCAATTAATGTTATCGGTGCTATTTTGGCCGTTCTTGGTTATTCAATAAATGACTCAATTGTTATTTTTTCTCGGATACGGGACAATATAAAGAAAATGAGAGGTGCTTCGCTGTACGATGTTGTCAACACAAGTTTAAATCAAACTTTCAAACGTACATTGTTGACAAGTATTTCGACGTTTTTGACTGTAGGCGCGATGTTTGTATTAGGCGGTGAAGTGTTGAGAGATTTTTCGCTAGCTCTTTTGATTGGAATCTTCTTTGGGACGTATTCCTCTGTTTACGTAGCAAGTCCTATTATGATGTTGCTGTACAAAGAAGAAAAATAGAAAAAGTTTTTATCTTGTTTTTACATATCGAAGTTGTTTCAGGAATGAGTGTTGGGTTTATTAGTAAAATGATGGGCCTAAAGAGACGCATTCTGACTTGACGTAGTATATTTTCCTTGTGGAGAAAATCAATGTTTTGTAATTCCTCTTTTAGGAGTTTAGTGTGATATATAATTTTTTGATTGTTAAAAGGAGGTTTTTGTGAGTAATAAACCAGAAAAGCAACAGGCTCTCCAAAAAAAGATGCCTGAAGGAAGGAAAAATGTTGCTCAAAAGGGTCGAGAGCAAAAAAGCCATTCTCGAAATGGTGGACGTCAGCAAGAGCAGCGCTCTGCAGGTGTTAATGTTTACGAATTGACTCCTGAGCAGCTTGGTAAAATGTCTTTTGCTGAGTTAAATCAGGTTGCGCGTCGACTTGGTTTAATTGGCGCGAGTTTGATGACAAAAGAAAATCTTTTGAAAAAAATTATGGATGTTCAAAAGCATCCAGACAGAGAGCTTGAAGTTGAAGGTGTTTTGGAACGGCTTCCAGATGGTTTTGGCTTTTTGCGTTCAGCTCACTACGATTATATTTCTGGGCCGGATGATGTTTATGTTTCTCCGTCGCAGATTAGGAGATTTGGTCTTAAAACAGGTGATACAATCACTGGCGTGATCAGAAAGCCAAAGGAGGGGGAAAAGTATTTTGCTCTTCTAAAAGTGGCCAAGGTTAATTTTGCAGAACCTATTCCTGCAGGTGACCGAATAAGTTTTGAACGACTCATTCCTGTTTTTCCACACGAAAAGCTCAAGCTTGAACACGACCCGTCCGTTCTTTCAACACGTTTGATGGATCTTTTTGCGCCGATTGGTAAAGGACAGCGTGGCTTGCTTGTAGCACCTCCAAAAGTTGGTAAAACGGTTTTGCTCAAAGAGACAGCCAAAGCAATTTTAAAAAACAACCAAGGCGTTTATTTAATTGTGCTTCTCATCGATGAGCGACCTGAAGAAGTTACCGAGATGAAACGTGTTGTGCAGGGAACAAGTGCTGAGGTGATCAGTTCTACATTTGACGAATCAGCGTCTCGTCACGTGCAAGTTGCGCAAATGGTGCTCGACAAAGCAAAGCGTATGACTGAAGCTGGCAATGATGTTGTTATTTTGCTCGATTCTATCACTCGTTTGGCTCGTGCATACAACACGGTTGCTCCCGCATCAGGAAAAGTATTAACTGGTGGTATTGATGCAAATGCACTGCAACTTCCAAAAAAATTCTTCGGTGCTGCTCGTTGCGCGCAAGATGGTGGTTCGTTGACTATCATTGCAACCGCTCTTGTTGAAACTGGTTCTCGTATGGACGAAGTGATTTTCGAGGAGTTTAAGGGTACGGGCAACATGGAAATGCACATGACTCGTAAGCTATCTAACCGTCGTATTTTCCCCGCTCTTGATATCATGAATTCGGGAACGCGTAGAGATGATTTGTTGCAACCGGAAGACGTGTTGAACAAAGTTTGGATCTTGCAAAAATTCCTAGGCACCATGAATACGGTCGAGGGCATGGAGTTTCTGATTAATAAGCTAAAGAAACACAAAACGAACGATGAGTTCTTGGAATCAATCAACAAGAAAAACGGTAAGTAAGGTTTTACAATATATCCAACTCTAAATCAGAAAATTGACCGCGCTTCGCTTTGTAACTTCCCACAAATGCAATCATAGCAGCATTGTCGGTACAAAAGCGTGGTGACGGTGTAAAGAATTGGAGATTCCGTTTTTCACAAAAATCGTTAATCCGACTTCTGAGATATTTATTGCAGGCGACGCCGCCTACCAGTGTGATTGCGCCAATATTTGGGTATTGTTTGTAAGCAGCTTTGAGATTTCGTTCGAAAATATCGGTGATACAAACAAGTAAAGAACTTGCGACCTGTTGTTTGAGCAACAGGTCATCGTCTTTTAAAAATCTTTTTGTTTTCATGTCGTATGCATTGCGCTTTACCAAGTCGTACAACACTGCAGTTTTGAGACCGGAGAAGCTGAAGTCGAGATTTTTTTGTTTTCCGCGAGGATAAGAAAAAAAATCCTGAAACTGAACCTCGCGTGCCAGTTTTTCAATAATCGGTCCGCCAGGGTAGGGAAGGTTCATCAGTTTTGCAATTTTATCAAACGCTTCGCCTGCGGCATCATCGCCAGTTTGCCCAATTGTTTTGTAATTACCAAAATCGTGAACTAAATACAAAGCTGTGTGTCCCCCCGATGCGGTCAAGCAAACATGTGGAAATGGAACGTTGTGTTCTAAAAAAGATGAAAAGGCGTGAGCCTCTAAATGGTTCACGCCAATTATTTTTTTATTTTTTACTGCAGCAATTGATTTTGCAAAACAGACACCAACCAACAGCGATCCTGGCAGGCCTGGTTTGTTTGCAACTGCAACAACATCAATGTCATCAAGTGTTACGTTCGCTTTTTCAAGAGCTTCCCGTACAATGGGATTAATTTTTTCTAGTTGGCTGCGAGATGCAATTTCGGGAACAACTCCGCCAAAAGCCTTGTGAAGATCGATTTGTGAAAACGTAACATTTGATAAAACATTCTGAACGGGCTGTTGCTGTTCAATTGAGTTACGATATATAGATGCTGATGTTTCGTCACACGACGTTTCTATGCCAAGAATGAGGAGATTATTTTTCATAGGTTGTTACATGTTGGCCATGGCGATAATGACTTTTTGTTTATCTTGTCGTGTGTGTACTTTGCAGTGTGAATGCAGAAGATTGTAATCGAGTGATGCTAAGATAAGCTGTGTTGCATTTTCATGAAGTTTCTTTTCCGAACCTGCAATCTCGATCACGTTTCTTTTGATTGCAATGCTTGGCAATTCAAATCCATTTTTCCCAGTTACTTCGTCTACATATTCAGCATTCAACATAACAATAATTGTGTCGTCTGGAAGACGCCCGTCTTTTTTTAACTGTTCTTCTTTGATGATCCAATGATCTTTTTTTTGTACAGTTTTTTTTGATTCACCTGAGGTTCGATATCTTTTTTTGGGGGCTCTTACTAGTTCCATATTGTAAAATTTGTATTTACACTCAGGATCAACGGTAAAATATTGCACAGTGTTGTCTTTAGCAATTTCATAGTCAAATGACTGAGTAATAAGAAGCGAAAAATGGGTGCAATTTTTATCTACGGGTAGCGTGAAACAAGCACGTTTGCCTTCCCTGTCTGTCTCACAGGTAAAACGGTCGCCGCAATATCTAACGCATATCTGGGGGACAGTTTTTACCGCTTTCGGAAATTCTATTGTACAAGGTAAAATGGTGTGGGACGATGATGCTTTGAGTTGGCAAAAAAGAGACAGTGCCAGAAAGATCAGATTTATTTTTTTTATATTCATAGAACTGACATCCTTGCTCGTTGTTAATTTGCAGGATATTATAACTATTGGGTGTTCATTTTTTTAGCAAAGATTAGCTTACCCTAACCATCTTTTTTTCGCAAAGAAAATGATTATGGCGGGAGATAGAGGGTCTGCAATGCTTATTAAGCGCTACTTGAGAAAAACATTTTGGAGTATCGTTTCATTTTTAGAGCGGCTGGTACTCAAGGAGCGCTCGGCCCAAAAATTAGCTTCTTCTGTTTCTGTCGGCTTATTTATTGCTTTTTCGCCATATCTTTTTATGCATACTGTGATGACCTTTTTTTTTGCTTGGGTATTTTCGCTTAATTTACCAGCAGTATTTGCTGGTGCTTTCGTGAATAATCCGTGGACTATTGTGCCAGTTCATTCTGCAGGGTATTTTGTAGGAGAATTTTTCTTTCGTTCAATTTGTAAAATAGATCCGATGAGCATTAATCCATCCTGGATGTCTCTGGTAAATGAGCCGATTGCTCGATTAACAGGTTTGAAAGGAGTGTCATTTTGGTCCTTTATGGTGGGCGGTAATTTGCTTGCAATAGCTGTAAGTGTTATTCTTTACCCTATACTTAAGCGTATTTTTGCCCGATTGAGTATCCGTGTTTACAAGGGAGCAAAAAAATCTGTTATGGATGATAATGAAAGTAGTTGCACAGAACAAGAAGGCTTTTCACGATTACGACGTTCTGGACCGCCTCGAGGCCGGGATCGTATTGACAGGTGACGAAGTTAAATCACTGCGTGCAGGACGAGTTTCTCTTATTGGGTCTTTTGCGACAGTAAAAAAAGGTGAGCTTTTTCTGACTAATTGCACCATAACTCTTTATTCTCATGCGTATCAAAAGGATGAAGATCTGGCGACCAGAAGTCGTAAATTGCTTTTGCACAAACGGGAGTTGAACAAGATTATTGGTGATATTTCCAAAAAAGGCATCACTATTATTCCTCTTAAGATCTACTTTAATAAAAAAAATATCGCCAAAGTTGAACTTGGCATCTGTAAACACAAAAAAGCTGCAGGAAAAAAACAAGCTCTCAAGGAGCGTGATATTAAGCGTCAAACCGCTCGTGAGTTAAAGGACGTTTACAAATATCAATAACATTTTGGGATGATTTTTTGTGAAAATTATTTTGAAGTTTTTATCTGTATATATGGTTTTTACTTGTTTTTTTGCAATGCCCATGAAAAAAGGGCTCAATAGTCTTATCAAAGACTTAAGAAAGACACTCAAAACAAAAAAACGTCGGGATAAAGAAAAAAAACAAATAACTCAGGAAAATGGAAAAGAAATTGAGCTAAAAGATATGACAGGAGTAAATGGAAAATGATTGTAAGTAGGTTGTTTTTTTGTTTTCTGTTTTTTTCCTGTCCACTTAATGCGATGATTTATCCTTTTGAGATTGTCCGTGCAACTCAAAAAGAAAAAAAATCGAAAAGCCCAAAATCAATTGCTCTGAGTAAGAAAAAAGTACTAGAAAAAAAATGGCAAGAGATTGAGTTGAAGGACGTGGGGATAATTTCAAAGAAAAAATAAAGTCAAGGCCTCTTGACCGTTTGATAGTGCCAGGATAAGCTTATTAATAGATCAAATGGAGTTCAATTCATTGAAATTTTCGGGGGCGTACTGGCTTCGACGTGTTGTTGATGATTCTGAGAGCATGCCGAGCTTTAACTGAGTGCTCGTAAAACAAACGGTTAAACAATACATAACAACGAAGAAGCGTCTTTCGGCGCAATGAAGTTCGCTTAACCTAAGTGAACAACTTGTCAGTTTCGGCGTGTCCATCAGTTGAACTGACTCGTATTAATCAAGATGGAACTACCAAGCAAGGTTGTTCAGTTTAAGGAGCTTGGTTTGTATCACCTAAGCTGACTTATCTGCTTTTTGTGGTTTCTGGCATGGTAGATAAGAATAACCGGAAACTAAGCATGTAGCGCTTGGGGTTTGAAGCAATGCGGACATGGGTTCGATTCCCATCGCCTCCACCATACTTCGCTAAAGCTACCCCTCGATACGCTTCACTACGCAGGATAAACTCCTGGCACGGCCAGCTTGTTAAAGGAAATGATTTTAATTGAAACATTTTTTTTTGGCTTGCAGCTGCAGTCTGTATTAGTGAAATAAGTATGAAAGGTGCAATAAATCGAAGATTCTACATGTGGTTTTTTCCCAATAAAGTTATTAATTTTCGAAATTAATCATCATTTTTTAATTTTGTCATGATCATAAAATCCATCCGCCCTTTGCAAAAACAGTTTCAGCCGACGGTAGTCATTGCCCGTCAACAAAGAAAAACTGTCCACAAACTCATTTATTTTTTCTGTTTTCATGATTCCCAAGGCAAACTGATTTTTCAGGAGAGCTAACAGTAGCTCATCAAGGCAAGTTATCTGGTTGCTGTTGGCAAATAACAGATGAAGATAGCCAAGATTTGCAAAAAACCGCTTGCTAAGATCTGCTGGCGTGTGGTGCACAAAGGCGTGGATTTTGGGTGGTTGAGGAGACATTAGATAGAAAATCTTTTCGTTTTCTAGATAGCCTATTGTCAGGCAAGAGAACGTTGTTTTTAAGAATTCAAAGATCTGGGGTTGTTCTTCGAGCAGCTCCTTTTCTGTTTTTTGGTAGGGAAAAGGTGATCGAATCGGGTCCATAGATCCAGTTCTGATCTGATGAACCAAGCCAAAAAGGGTTCGTTTGCCAGACTGAACAGTTACTAATTGGCCAAAATTTGGAAAGTTGTCCCATTCCCAACATTGGGAGACGAATCCATGTAGCGAACTTTCAATGATCTCCGAAAATGCTTCTTTGGCCACTTTGCTCACTAGGTTCTCCTTTATCTATTTTCCCTAAAAAGCTGCTTCTGTGAATGATGGTTGGCCCAAGGCTTGAAATAGCAGCCTTATGTTTTTTGGTGCTGTATCCTTTGTGGTTTGATAGGTAATATCCCGGAAAAATTGGGTCGAAGGCCTGCATAAGTCGATCTCGAGTCACTTTTGCAACAATTGAGGCGGCAGCTATAGATGCTGATTTGGATTCACCCTTATAAAAATGGTGAATAGGGATATTTTTGTAGTTGGTATCGTTCAATTTGAGCGGCATGGCATCAATAAGAAGAGCAGATGGGCGGTATGGGCACGTTACAAGGAGCTGGAGAGCCGCTTTTTTCATTGCAATAAGTGTTGCTTGCCAAATATTGTGTCGATCAACCGTCTGGTTGCTTACTATCCCTGTGCTATACCAGCAATTTTTTATGATCCAATTGTAGGCTAGTTCCCGTTCTTTTGCGGTCATAGCCTTGGAGTCCTTTAGCCTTCTATAGGTTGATCCAATGGGTAAAATAACGGCCCCGGTCACTACAGGGCCAGCCAGGCAGCCTCTTCCAACCTCATCGATGCCACAAACGACCATTTTGCTTTTCCAGGCAGTTTTTTCATAAAAATTCTTCCTGAATTTGACTTTTTGGTTTCCAGTCGGTATTTTTTCCATTTGACATCTGTAGGTTTAAGTGTACTATTAGAATTAAGGCAGTTTTTTAACTATACAATAACTTTTATTAAAACGTAATATCGAGGAGTTGACTATGGCTTCACGTTCAACAGAATTACGTGTCAAGGAGCTTTTAAGAGAAAAAGGCTGGACCACAAAGGTGTTGGCTGAAAAGACGGGTATGTCTGAAAGTTATTTGACACATATAAAGAATGGAACCAGGCGCTGGAATGAGGATTCTTTGAGAAAGTTGGCCAATGCTTTTGAGTTGAGCCCAATCGATCTTTTTGCTCAACGTCGCCAACGTACCGATGATATTGATAGCAATGTAAGCATGCCGGAAAAATCGGATGTTGAGTTGAAGGTACAGGTTGTTCCTGTTGTAGGAGAGATTCCATCAAATCCATCTCCATACAATAACCAGTTGATGCAGGTTACAACCGGTCACAAGGATGAGTTTATTCCTACGCTAAATACAAGTGATGCTGCAATGTTTGCGTTGCGTGTTGAGAGCAACGGAATGGCACCAACCTTTGTAAAAGGAGACTTTCTGATTGTATCCCCAGAAGTGTGGACTCGTTCAGGAGACATCGCCGCTGTAGAGTACGGAAACGACACTCCAGTAAAAGCGATCATGCAAGTGACCTATACAGAAGATTTTATTGTGCTTGAAAGTGTAAACCACAAGCAGCCACCAATAGCATTGGTGCGCGGAAAAGATCACTTCAGGATTATTGGTCGAGTAGTAAGTCGTCTGCAAAAATTTGTTTTGACAACTTAAGTTCGATTTAAGCGCAAAATAAGCGGTTTAAAGTACCAGAAAGGCTAGTAGTTTCTAGTTTTTCTGGTACTTTTGGTATGTAGGGGTATGGTTATTGTGCCTCTGTTGCTAAATAAGGCGGGCGGTCCGCTTTATAGTGTTATTGCACTTCCATTTAGCTTAAGGAGCTTTTTTATGTATCGTTATGAGATTTTGATTCTCACGATTCCGGAGATTACGAAAGATGAAGCTTCCACGCTAGAATTTCAGATCGATAAATTGATCAAAAAGATTAAAGGATCGATAATCTCATTCGAGCGTTGGGGTAAGTATAGACTGGCGTATCCAGTCAGAAAAAACGATTATGGGGTTTACTTCCTTGTTCGTTTTGAAGTTGAAGACAAGCAGTCGATTGTTAAAGATCTTAATACTCTTTTCGCCGTGAAATTCAGTGACATTGTGATGCGAAAGTTGATTTCTAAGCTTGACGCAAACCAGTCGCTTGAATATCAAAAACCTCCTTCATTGGAAGATACGCCAAAGCGTCACATCAGCTCATTTCTTGAAGAGAAAGGCCTATTGAGAGGAAACAGGAAAAAAACTGATGTAGATCAAAATTCTCAGGATGAAGCAGCCCAAGAGGAAAAGGTTGTTGTAGACGAAGTTGTAGTTGAAAAAGAATCTGAGTCTGCGGATCAAGAAGGTGAGCCTGTCATTGAAGAGGCTTCGGTGAAGGTTGTCGAGGTTGAGGAACCTGAAGAATCTGGGTCTGAAACAGAGAAAGAGGTATAACGATGGGAAAAAATAAAAAAATTAAACTCAAAATGAGCTTGCGTCTTCTTAAGAAAAAATTCAGAAGACAGGGTTCTCGTGCAGTTAAACATTGTCGCTTTTGTGGAAGTGCTGAGCAAGAGGAAGCGATGGACTATAAAAATGTTCCGTTTTTGCGCGGTTTCTTGACCGAAAGAGGCAAAATTCTTCCATCAAGGATCTCTGGAAATTGCTGCTTGCATCAGCGTGAACTTGCAAAAATTATTAAAAAAGCACGCATGATGGCTTTGTTGCCGTACTGTTCTCCTCGTTTCTAATTATTTTCATGTATTAAAAAGGGATCTCATGTTTGTGATGATATGAGATCCCTTCGTGTTATGTATGCAAAAATATAAAATCATAGTCGCTTACGATGGTACCGATTATTTTGGTTGGCAGCAGCAAAAAGATGTTCCAACGGTAGCAAATACTTTGCAAAATCATTTTTATCGTGTATTTGGTAAAAAAATATCTTTACTTGGTGCTTCCCGCACTGACGCGGGTGTTCATGCTCTTGGCCAGATAGGTCAGTTTTCTGTTGATATGAACATTGACTCAAAGAGTATGCTTTATGCTTGGAGTAATGTTTTGCCGTCAGATATTGTTATCAAAAAATTAGAGCCGGTTGATAATGATTTTTACATTCATGGAGTGGTTCGGAATAAAACGTACCATTACAACTTTTTTTTAGAAAATCCATCACCTATTGAGCAGCGATTTGGTTGGTACTTTCGGTATCCCGTTTCGATTAAAAAATTACAAGATTCTTTACAGGTGTTTGTTGGTACACACGATTTTCGTTCATTTTGTACTGGAGACGAGCGAGAGGATACTGTTCGAACGATAACTTCGGTATCAGTTGCGTACGATGGACAACTTAATGCACATAAAATAGTAATACAAGGACCAAAATTTTTGCGATACATGATTCGTAGAATGGTTGGCGCTGCGCTGGAAGTTGCCTCTCGCCCTTATCTTTCATCTTTAGATCTTTATGAGGCGCTTGAAAAAAAAGATCCACAACAAACATTACCCAAGGCTCCAGCTAAGGGTCTTGTGCTTCATAATATTGAATTGGCATTGTAATTTTATTGGGATAAACTTTTTCCAGAAAGACAGGTTTTTTTATCAAGGACGTTTTATGGAAATGAAAAGAAGATCACTTAAGGTAGTTGCAGCAGTTGCTTTGGCAATTGGTTTGACGGGTGGAATTGCTTATTATATGACAAGGCCCTGTTGCCCGGTTTCTGATTTTGTTTCTCAGAGAGATAGAAAAGAAATGTTGAAAATATTTTATGATGATTGGTATTGGCTGTTTCCTGGCTCTGACTATTCACCTGAATATATTTTGGATACAAAATCTCCTGGCAAGGAGGCATATCAGGCCCAATATAGAGGAAAGCTTCAGATAAAAGTTTTACGTAAGGATGGTAAATTGGCTGGATTTACAACTTACTATAAAAAGAATTTTTATGAGGGTCAGATTCAATTTGTTGCAGTTTCTCCTGCATTCAGAAGAAAAGGGTATGGGCAAATGTTGACTGTTTGTGCTGTCAAAGGTTTATTTGCTATGGGATGCAAAAAAGCCTCTCTCCTTACTAGACTAAACAATGAAAAGGCTCGTCGCATTTACGAACGGCTTGGATTTAAAGAAACTAGTCGCGATGATGACGGTTTCATATATTATTCCGTAACCCCAAAAGATTTTAAGGGTTAATCCGTACGCTTCATTTCTTGCGCAATTGGAAGCCCCATGTTCTTTAAAATAAAGGGTGCGATGTCGGACAGTTGTTTAAGTGGGAGTTGTTCTGTTGATCCTGCAAGATTTTTTCTGATCATAATAAATGGAACTGGACTTGTTGTATGGGCGGTGTGAGGCTGCCCTGTTTTTTTATCCATCATTTTTTCTGCATTGCCATGGTCTGCTGTGATGTACAGTGTTCCGTCCATTTTATTGACAATCTGTTCGTACAATTTTTTTAGTTCGTGATCAAGAAATTCAACAGCTTTTATTGTTGCTTCAAGATTTCCTGAATGTCCAACCATGTCTGCGTTTGCATAGTTAATAAGATAAAAATCTTTGGGATCGGTTTTGAGTGATTTCAAGACATGTTCTGTTATTTGGTTTGCCGACATTGCTGGCTTATCAACATAATTTTTTGTTCTAATTGAATCTACAAGAATTCGAGTTTCGTTTTCTAGCGCGCCCTCTCTTCCTCCGCAAAAAAAGTATGTAACGTGTGCATATTTTTCGGTTTCTGCGATGGAATATACTGTCTTTTTATTTTTATGAAGAACATCCATGAGAGTGTTGATGGTTGATGATTTTTTGTATAAAGAATCGGTTGCAAGCTCTTTGGAATATTGTACAGGTGTGATAAAAAAGGCTGTTTTTATATTTCCTTGTTTTTTTGAATCAAGAAATAGCTTTGTTAATTGTCGTGCTCGATCTGGTCGTGTATTGAAAAAAATAATTCCGTCACCGTTTTTAACAATAGCGTCCTGGTTCAGTTGAGTTGGTTCAATAAATTCGTCGGTAATATTATTGTGGTAGTTCTTTTCAAGAAGTTCCTGCCAGTCTGAGAAGGAAGCTTTTTGGCGTTGAGTGAGCACTTCGTAACTTTTTTTTGTTCGATCCCAGTTGTTATCTCGGTCCATTGCGTAAAATCGCCCGTGTATTGAACCGATTTTTCCAAAGCCAAGTTGTTGAAGTTTTTCATCAAGTTGCGAAATATAGGTGTTTGCTGAGCGTGGGGGGGTGTCTCGTCCATCCAAAAAAGGATGAATAACGATTTTTGTAATACCGTGCTTTCGTGCTGACTGCAAAAAGGCAAACAAGTGCTTAATATTACTATGGACACTTGCGTCAGAAAGAAGGCCCATGATGTGCAGTGTTTTGCCGGAATTTTTTAAGTTCTCCATGTTTTTGTTCAAAATATGGTTTTTGAAAAAAGTTTCATCATCGATAGCTTTTTGAATAATTGATATTGGCTGATCCACAATTCTTCCCGCTCCAATGGTCAGATGTCCGACTTCCGAATTGCCTATTGTCCCACTAGGTAGCCCCACAGCCTCTCCTGAAGCAGACAAAAATGCATGAGGATATATTTTTTGCCAAATATCTAGGTTAGGTGTTTTTGCTAAAAAAACGGCATTATACTCAGTTTGAGCATTATATCCGAGTCCATCCAGAATTACTAAAACGGTTGGTTTTTTCTCATTTTTCATCAAAATCAGCTCCAGCAGAGGGTTTTGCTTTTTTATAGCAAACGTACCATTTTTCGTTCCTTTTAGCACAGTATGTCTGCGCTATTGCTATTTGAAGCGATGTTCTGGCAGGCGGAGGTCTCATGGTGAGGGAGTTTTGGGGCTCGCAATTTCAAATAGAATGGCTTTGCGGTTGACAAAAAATCTAAATTTGATAGCCTGAAAACAAGGTGGTATGAATGGAGGTTTATCATACTATTTTTCAAAAAAGATCGAGGCGTTAGGCCGACTTTTGCGTGGAGGTTGATGGAGTTTAAAATTATTATAGGGGCAAAAGGGATATCATGAAAAAATTATATAGTTTAGGTCTTCTTATAGGTTTGTTAGTTTCTGGTAGTGCAGTAGCTATGAATGGTCAAGATGATCAATATAAAACTCCAACACAAGGTTTCAATTTTGTTCAGGTTACAGAGACGGTTTCTCCGTCAAGTTTTACTAATGTGAACAGGAACCTTCTTTTTGAGTTTAATTCTTGCGTGGAAAATTGCCCATCGCCACAAAAGAAGATTAACAAGAAGTTGCATTTCAAAAAGAAGAAACCTAAAGGAAATAATGGGGACAAAGGAATAGTAAGCTTTAGAGTTTGGCAGGAGATTGGCAAGCATATAGATGAGATAAATGCTAAAGTAGAACCAAATTTTGGCATATCCGAGCCTTTGCCAAAAACTGAAAAAGAAAAGAGAAAAGAACTGTCTAATAGCAATGTTGTCAATTGGAAAAAGAAGAAAAAGAACTTTTTCTTTCGTCTACCGCAACATTTTAAATTTAATTAAAATGAATGTTTGATGCTATGAAGAAAAATCTATTTATTCTAAGTTTTTTTATTGGATTGTCTTTGTCTTGTAGCTCTTTTATTGCTATGAATCATAAAGATGAAATTGGTCCATGGAGTCCAAAGTATCCATCTCCTTTATTGTCTGATTTTGACGGAAATGGTGATGTTGAATGTTTCGATGAGAGTTTTTGTAAAGAAGATAATTCACAAAATTATGATTTTCATATGGAGTCGCCAAAAACGCCAGAGTGTGGTTACTCTTTTGTTTGGGTATTTGATGATGAGAAGGTGAATAATGAGGATGAGCAAGAAGATGGAAAGAGGGTTCATGTAAAAAAAGAAGATCCAGTTTTCAGAAAACTTATATTTGATGATGAGGAAGCTCCTAAAGAAAAAAAGGTTTTCAAGATAAAGAAAAAAAATATCTATCGAAGAAAAGATCGGGGTAGAGGTTTGAAGACTTTTTCCAAGAGGAAAAGTGCGCAGAGAAAAAAGAAAAAAGAAGTTGAGATAATGTTAGAGAAAGATAAAAGATCTTTTGTTTCTCTAAAAAATATTAGTTTTTCAGAAGAGCAAAAAAATTTTCAAAAGTAGCTATCGATCTTAAATTTTTTGTTTTTGAAAGAGTCCAACAAAAAAAGTCGGGCTCTTTTTTTTGTTCAATTTTTCCGCATTGTCACATCTTGTAATTTTTGCAGATCCAACTATGCTGACTCGTTGTTTGTAATTGTCAGTTCAACCTCTTGAAAAGGAGAGAGTCGTATGATGAAGAGGTCTTTGCTTATTGTGTTACTTGGTAGCCTGTTTCTAGCGGACATGAGAGCTGATGAGGAGCTTGATGTTAAACAGTTGTTGGCTCGTGTAGACCTTGTGCTTTTTGTACTAAAAAGAAACACGTTGTGCATGGAGCGTTATCGTTTGGATGAGCTTGATTCAGAAATTAATCAAATTTCTAGAGAGATGTCAGAAAAACACTGTGTTTTCAAAATAAAGATGAGAGGCGCAAATTCTCGAGCAAACTGTGTTGCGTGGGATAATGGAGAGCTTGCACGGTTAAAAATTATTACAAGTGCACGGTCAGGTAAAAAAAATGATAGAGCGTACTATCTTCCTATTGATAGGGTGATTCCTGAGGAGTTTCAGACTGAAGAACTTGCTCTTGTTTGTTTTGATTGTGCCGTGGAACATTCAAATCTTCTAAAAACAAAACGAGGGCGCCCTCGCAAATTGTGGAGATCGCGCATTACTGTTGCTATACCGGCGGTTGAGGGACAACTTTCTATGGATTTAATTGTTGATGGAAAGGTTGATGCTGCATGTGGTTTCTTCATACAAAATGATATTTTTGAGGGTGGCATTCCTTTGACCGGTAAAATGGACATGTGGGAAGCAATAAATAAAGGCGTACTTGTTACAAATGGGGAGTCGGTTCAAGTTGATTATGATAATTCTGAATCGATATCTGAGGTTGAACAGGAAGTTGTTGTTCAAGAAGTTGATGTAAAAACTGAAGTGGAATCGGATGTTCTACTTGCCTCAGATGTTCAAAAAGAACCTTTGAATCAAGAAAAAGAAAAAGAAAACCTGTCGCTTTGCGATAGAATCAATTCCTTCATTGTGGCTACAAAAAACTGCATGGTTTCCTCGTGGCATAAAATATGGGGTTGATTTCATTTATAAAAAATAGTCTTTTGCGAGAAGGCTCCTCTACAAGGAGCCTTTTTTCTTGCTTGACAGATGGGAACCTGATAACATTTTTCATCATATCTTTTTATAATCAAGCTAATACATGGAGATTGTATGAAAAAGTGTTTTTTCCCGCTACTATTGGTGTGCTGTTTGAGTACAATGAGTGTGCGTGGAGAATCTGTGGAAAGTCATTCTAATAAAGTGGTTGCTTATGAAGAACAGGAAATGTTTGATGAGTTTGATTCTCTTGTTGACGATGCGATTAGCAGGGGTGTTCTAAAGAAAAAAATTGAGTTTAAAAAACCAACACGGTTGAAGCTGATGCTTGCAAAAATGGGTATGCCTCTTATTCGATTTTATTCCTATATTGTTTTGAAATATAGGGCGTTTGCAAAGTGGTTAGCTGTTTGGTGGTATGGCAAGAAAACATCTTAAATCCTTATGAAACATACATTTGCCTTTTATTTTCCCGATTTGGGCAAAATAGAAAGATCTTTTGTTTCCGTTGGTCCTGGTCAACCAATTGCGTTTGAAGATGAAGGATTGCTTTACAGAATTACTCGTATTGTTCGTATGAAGCCGGGGCAGGTATGTATTTTATTTGATCGTGAACTATCTATTGAGTTAGAGCTACGCTCTTTTATTGGAAAAAAAGGCATTGAAGGTGTTTTATTACGTTCAAGTAAAAATCGTATTTTCAAACCAGAAATCACTTTTTGGTTGCCGTTGTTAAAGCGGGATCAATTTGAAGCCGCGCTTTATACCCTTGTTGAGCTGGGTGCAAATGTTGTTCAGCCAGTTATTACTGCAAAAACACAGCGGAAGTGGGGTGGTGCTAAGGAGTTGAAACGGGCAAAAAAAATTATGATTGGAGCTGCTGAGCAGTCAAAAAATTTTGCATTTCCACTGTTGAATAAACCTTTGAGCTTGCAAGAGTGTTGCGAAATTATTGATCAAGATCAAAAGATATTTTTTGATCTTGATGGTGAACCTGTATCTCACATTGTTCAAATGACTGATGATAGGCCGTTGCTTTTGATGATAGGGCCTGAAGGCGATTTGATT
>Ga0180431_10002182_pt1 | contig 26570 bp, 21 predicted proteins | sample SS_ome_11_FD_132459 | JGI IMG/M metagenome (GOLD analysis project Ga0180431, IMG submission 132459) | Hypersaline lake sediment archaeal communities from the Salton Sea, California, USA - SS_1_MS_1 metaG | ecosystem: Environmental > Aquatic > Non-marine Saline and Alkaline > Hypersaline >... | reverse complement strand
TTTAATACGATGGATGGTATTCTGCCTAAGCCGGGTGAATCGTCAATAATTCCGATTTTTAAGCTTATGAAACCCACTAACCTTGCCACAAGAATGCTGCGGTATTAGGGAAGAATTCAACTTGAGCAAAAAAAAGCGGCTATAAAACTGCCGGCTTAATAGATAAGCTCACTTAGATTAAATATTTTTCATCGGTGGTTTTTACAGAAATGTTTTTCGTATATACCTACAGTAAAGAGCTCCAACCGGATTATGTGCCAGGACTCGGTCTTTGGCAATAAGCGTTGTTACCGGCGCTTTTGAAACCTTCGAAAAAATTGCATCGTGCCCCACGCAAAGCCCACATATCACATTAAGCTCCGTGTGGGCCTGGTTCAGTACATCGGCCTGACCTGCCGGGTTGCACATTATTTCATCATCACCTGAGTTAATCTGCTCAAGTCCGAAGTCTTCCTTGGCCAAACCACAAAGCTTGCAGCAAACTGAGGCAACCTCAAAATGTTTCGAAAGAATTTCGCTAACAAGCTTTGCTTCTTCCGACAACCCGATACAAAACGCCAGGCCGATTCTTTTACAGCCCAACTCTTTTGCAAACATAATTATTTCACCCAGGCGTGTTTCTTTGCAATAGTACCGTGCTTCAATCGCCGATGCGGCCTTGTGTAATTTCGACAAACCGGCATCATCATACAGCTTGCTATGGCTGCTTGACATTGAAAAACAATCTTTACCCTCCCTGCATTTTTTATCGTTACAATTTGCACAATACGGCAATACTTTCCTTTTCACTTATTTACCCCTATGTGTAGTTTTACCGGCAACTGTTTTGTCACCTTTTTTCACTTGACTATTTAAAATCAATTTTAACCAGCCGCTGCTGCAGGCTGTCGTGGGCATCGGTCTTAAAGATTTCTATCCCGGCAGGGAGCCAAACACCTCCCTTTTCAGCCTCGCGATAGTTATAGCCTCGAACAGCAAAAAAGCTCTCTCTGTCAATATCAGCAAACCAAAGCATATCGACCAATGAACTTTCGCTGTTCTGATAGAAGACCATCAACGCCGAGGCGCTGTCGGAACCTGCCCGTTCAACCGGATAATACCATAAACCTTCTTTTTTAACCGCAGCACTTTTAGTAAAGCCAAAGCCCCTGTCCAGAAAACGTACCGGCGCCGTTGTAATATTGAGTATTGCTTCAGCAAAATATCGCCGGCATACTTTAACCGGCAGTGCATCGATTTTGCCGCCGCCTTTCAGAACAGTGAAACCTTCAGGCGACAATTGCCATTTAAACGCCCCCTGCGGTTCTACAGCCGAAATCAGAATAGAATTCGCCCAGGGATGTATCCGGTAATTCTGCTCTGTCAGATAACGGCTGCCGTCCGGATTATAAAAAGTAACTATGGCACCGGCCTGTATGGTTTTCGTTTTTTCCCAGGCATCCAGCGTTCCGGTAGCATCCATTGCTCTTGCAGCATAATCAGGAATTACTACATTCGGGTCAAAACTTCCCAAATCGACGGTTTGTGTTTGCTTTTTTCGGGTCTTTAGAAAACTTGTTCTAAGTTTATCGAAGGAACAACCTTCGAGAAAAAGAGCCATCACAATAACCACTATGCCTACAAGACCTGCAACAATAAAACGTATTTGAGAATACGGGAACTTATAAAACCTATTCATCATTTTACTTCTCTCCACACAAATTCGTCGCAACTTTTGAAAAGACCGACCGAGAATTTATGTCTCTTTTGTCAAAGCCGGCTCAGGAGAATCGTTAGCCGGGTCATTTTGCTCTTTATCATAAAGCTGAAGCGATGCAAGCTGCTCCATCAAGGCATATCTTTGGGCGACGTCACTTTTGGCAAGCTCGAGCAGTTTTGCCGCAGCTTCCGGATTGGTCTTCTTCAGGATACGATAACGGTTCTCGCCGTAAATGTATTCTTCCAAATCAAGAGTTGGAGGTTTGGAATCAAGCTGCAGTGGGTTTTTTCCCTGTTCTTTAAGTCGAGGGTCGAACCTGTACAAAGGCCAATGGCCGCAATCAACTGCTTTTTTCTGCTCCTGATATCCATTTGTCATATTTATACCGTGAGCGATGCAGTGCGCATAAGCGATTATAATTGAGGAACCAGGGTAGCTTTCGGCCTCGACAAATGCCTTAACGGTCTGATTGGCATTTGCACCAATCGCCACCTCGGCAACGTAAATACTGCCGTATGTCATAGCCAGCAGCCCAAGGTCTTTTTTAGCTGCTGGTTTGCCTGCGGCTGCAAATTTTGCTACTGCTGCTCTTGGCGTTGATTTCGACATTTGCCCGCCGGTATTGGAATATACCTCCGTATCCAGTACAAGGAGATTAACATCAATGCCTGTTGCCAAAACATGGTCAAGCCCGCCATAGCCGATATCGTATGCCCATCCGTCACCGCCAAGTGCCCAGGCGGATTTGCGTGCTAAGTAATCTGCAATGCTCAAGAGCCGCCTGCAATCTGCACAATCGCTCTTTCGGCACTGCTCTTTGAGCTTATCTATGCGAAGCCGCTGCTGTTCGATAGCAGCCTGGGCCGGGTCATTAGCTACTACTGCAGTATGAATATCTTCGGCCAGTTTCTTGTCAACACAGCCAGATGCTGCAACCTTTTCCAGCAATTCAAGAGCACTTACTCTGAACTTATCAACTGTCAGTCTCATACCCATTGCAAATTCGGCACAATCCTCAAATAAACTATTGCTCCAAGTAGGCCCCCTGCCGTCCCCTCTTTTGGTGTAGGGCGTTGTAGGGAGATTGCCGCCGTAAATTGATGAGCAGCCTGTAGCATTGCCGATAAAGGCCCTGTCGCCGAACAACTGCGAGAGTAGTTTCACATAAGCGGTTTCTCCACAGCCCGCACAGGCACCGGAATACTCGAACAAAGGTTCAATTAACTGACTGCCTTTTACGGTATCGGCTTTAAAAAGTTTGCCGTCTGTATTTGGAATCGATAGAAAGTATTCATAATTCTCACGCTCAGCGCTGCGAATCGGTTCCTGCGGCACCATATTGATTGCTTTTCGTCCCGTTGGCTGCTTCTCTTTGTCTTTTTCCAGCCCGGGACAATTGGCAACACAGGCCCGGCATCCTGTACAGTCCTCCTGGGCCACCTGAACGGTAAATTTCATACCTCTAAATTCTTTCCCCTTTGCATCGGTGCTCTTGAACGTCTCCGGAGCATCCTTAAGGTATTCTTCGTCGTAGGCTTTTATTCTTATAGCAGCATGCGGACAAAGCAGAGAGCATCTGCCGCATTGAATACAGACCTCCGGCTCCCACGACGGTATATCCACAGCAATGTTGCGTTTTTCGTACTGCGTCGTGCCGCTGGGAAACTTACCATCAACCGGCATCTTACTTACGGGCAGCTTGTCCCCACGGCGAGCTATAAGCTCTGCGGTAACTTCCTTGACAAAATCAGGGGAATCCTCTGGAACAGGCGGACGCATCCTTATTTTACTTGTTGCCTTCTCACCTGCTTTAACTTCATAAACCCTGTCAATAGCAGCATCAACAGCCGCATTGTTCATTTCAACAACCTTTTCACCCTTCTTGCCATAGGTCTTTCTGATAGCGTCTTTGATTGCTTCGACAGCCGTATCAACAGGGATGACATTACTAATTTTGAAAAAGGCGGTTTGCATAATGACATTGATGCGCGCGCCAAGACCGAGTTCCTGAGCAAGTAAAATCGCATCTATAATATAGAACTTAAGCTTCTTGTCGATTATCTGCTTTTGCACTTCCTGCGGCAGTGTGTCCCAAACCTCATCTTTGCCGTAGCTGGTTGTCAGAAGAAATGTTCCACCATCGCGCAACGACGAAAGCATATCGTACTTCTCCAGAAAGCTCGGATTATGGCACGCAGCAAAATCTGCCTTGTTTATCAGGTAGGGACTGTGAATTAACTGCTCACCAAATCTAAGATGCGATATTGTAACAGCGCCAGCTTTTCTTGAATCATACACAAAGTAACCTTGAGCGTAATTTTCCGTCTGCTCTCCAATAATTTTTATTGAGTTTTTATTGGCCCCAACTGTCCCGTCGGAGCCGAGACCATAAAACATCCCAGAATAAAGTTTTTCGCCCACAATATCAAATGCCTCATCAACTGCCAGACTGGTATGTTCTACATCATCTATGATACCTACCGTAAACCCATTTTTGGGTTTTGATGCATCAAGATTATCAAAAACAGCTTTCACCATAACCGGCGTAAACTCTTTTGAACCCAATCCATATCGTCCCCCCACAATCAGAGGATATTTATTAAAGGATATTTCGCCGGCCTCTATCGCTTCACTGATAGCTGTTCGAATATCCAGGTACAACGGCTCACCCAGCGAACCGGGTTCTTTTGTTCTGTCCAGGATAGCGATTTTCTTTACACCTTTCGGCAAAATATTTATAAAGTGTTTGGTACTGAACGGTCTGTAAAGCCGAACTTTTACCAAACCAACTTTTTCACCTTTAGAGGCCAAATGTTCTACCGTCTCGTGGACGGTATCGGCCCCAGAAGCCATAATAACGATAACTTTCTCTGCATCCTTCGGCCCGATATAATCAAATAAATGGTAGCTGCGTCCAATCAGCTTCGCAAATTTGTCCATTGTCTCCTGAATAATCTGAGGCGCAGCTAAATAAAACTTATTCACTGTCTCTCTGCCCTGAAAATAAACATCAGGATTTTGAGCCGTCCCGCTAATCATAGGCCTGTCCGGCGACAACGCTCTGGCCTTATTTTGTGCCACAAGTTCGTTATCTATCATTGCCCGCATATCATCCAACGTCAGCTCTTCGACCTTCTGTACCTCATGAGTGGTTCTAAAGCCGTCGAAGAAATGAATGAAAGGAATTCGCGAAGCTAATGTGGCCTGCTGAGCAATGAGCGCAAAGTCCATAACTTCCTGAACATTACAGGAAGCAATCATAGCAAATCCGGTCTGCCGACAGGCCATCACATCAGAATGGTCGCCAAAGATTGAAAGCGCCTGGCAGGCCAGCGAGCGGGCTGAGACATGAAAAACCGTAGGCAGCAGTTCTCCGGCAATCTTATACATATTGGGAATCATCAGCAAAAGTCCCTGCGAGGCGGTAAAGGTGGTCGCCAGTGCGCCGGTCGCCAATGCACCATGTATAGCACCGGCCGCTCCGGCCTCGGACTGCATCTCAGTAACCGAAGGGACCGTTCCCCAGATATTAGGCTCTCGGGCGGCACTTCTGGCATCGGCAATTTCACCCATACCGGAACTGGGGGTAATCGGGTATATTGCAATTACCTCGTTCGTAGCATGCGCCACGTATGACGCTGCCGAATTACCATCAATTGTAATCATTCTGCGTTCCATAACTTATACACCTTTCAATCTCGTCGCCCCTAAGGGGAAGACAGCAAACCTAAATACTTTAAGCCAAAGGGCTGTTATCACGAAAAGAAGCTCTCAAATCATATCCCTATTGTGAGTTTCATTCAGGAAACTGTACTTTATACAACTTTTTACCCGCTTAGGCAATGTAAATTTTCAAAATTAGGGTGCAATTAAGCAAGATATGTCTAAAAGACGGTCTTTAGAACCGTCTCAACAAATATATGGCCGGTGCTGAGGCATAGCTGGTGCCGGATGTCCCTGCTGAAACAGCACCTTTGCTTATACTAACTGCCTTCTACATTGGAACCTAATTCTTTCAGCGCATCCTGAAGCTTTTTCTCCGCATCCTCAAGTTGTTCTTTGGTCTCGGACTTGATTTCCTCATCAATCACATAAGGTGTAATAAATACAAGCAATTCACTGTTAGTTTCCAGAATATCATAATGACGGAACATCCCGCCCAAAAGAGGTAAATCACCCAAGAGCGGAATCTTCTGCTCAATCTCACTTTCATTTTGAAACAGAATACCGCCGAGCATTATTGTCTGGGTATCTTCAATTATCATATGAGTGGTGGTGTCGAGTTTGCTGGTTACCGGCTGGGTATTGATAGTTTCCTGCTCAAGCTGGTCAACACTCAGATTTATTGTCATATCCACGTCTTTTTCCGGTGTGATGTTCGGTCTGACACGAAGCCTGAGTCCGACATCAGTACGCGTGTACTGGGTGGTCAACGAGCTGCCTTCTGCGCTTGTCTGGCCGGCCTCAATAAACGACAAAGTTTGACCTCGGAAAAACTCCGCTTCTTCATTGTCCTTTGTCCACAATGTCGGCTGATTAAGAACCCGGCCGTTCGCCTCTTTTATCAGAAGGTCAACAAGCACATTCAAATTGAAACTCGTTGAAATTCCCTGTCTTGCTGCAGCTAAAGGCAATGCAGTTTCAAAGGGAGCACGATTCTCCTGAAATGCGAACTGCGACAGTAGTGTCAACGCCCCTTCACTGAGGCCCCCAAAGGACGCCGGGTCAGCTGCCAGCTTAACGCCCAGAGAAGTCAAATCAGTGTGATTAACCTGCACTATAATCGCCTTTACCATAACCTGCTTGCCGGGCTTATCGAGTGCCTTTATCATTTTCTCTATATCATCCATATATTCCGGCGGAGCAAGAACAAGAACGGCTTTACTGCGGTGGACAGGTATAAACCTTATCCTGCCTATGATGTTACTTATAGGCATTTCCTCTTCCCCGAACCTGGTGCGAGAACCGGAACCGGACCACCACGGAACTATCTCATTCTGAGATTCGGTGGTATCCTGGCCGGCTTCACTCTGGACCTGGCCGCTCGCATCAGTCGTCAGTTCGGACAATCCCCGGCTGCTTCGACGAAGCGTCGCCCTTGTGCCCGGCTCATTTAGTATCGCATTCAACTGGTCGCAGATGTCCTCGGCATCGGCGTAGTTTAACGTTATGACATTGGGCACATCAGCTTTTTCCCTGCTGTCGAGCTCTTTTATCAAAGCCTCAACAACGTCGTACGCTTCCGGGATATTGCTTATTACGATTATCTTTTTGGTATCCGGAACCGCCTCGAACGTTAACTGTCCGTAAAGGGCACCGACTATCTTTTTCTTCTTATCGGAGGAGCCATAAAAGAATTCATACCACGAAAACCTTCTATCACTGCTTTCCTCAGTGAAAAGCTTGGTCAGCAGTTCAACCATTCGTATCGGGTCGGAGTTCTTCAGTTCGATTATTCTCGGTCTAAGGTCGTTTACATCCAGTGGAACGTCCCATTCTGCAATCTGCTCTGCAATCTTGTCCAGATTCTGCGGTGTGGCTATTACCGTTACCTGGTCGAGGGCTGGGAAAGAAATAACTTTTACAACGTCCTCAGGGCTGACGCTGCGGGAGCTATATCTACCACGTCCATAACTGGCCGTATAGCCGCTCTGGCCCTCGTAAAGCTCCTCGATATTGGTCTTAACCTGGTCAGGGTCGGCATACTTCAATTTAAACACTCTTGTCTCAAAATCATCGGTGAGAATATCTATCTCGGCAATAAGTTTTTTGACCATTTTGCGCATTTCCGCCCTGCCAAAAATCATAATCTGTTTTGCCTGCGGTAAAGGCCGAACGAGTACACTTGGCTCCAGTTCTGCTCCGGGCATCCTCTGCAGCGACCTCTCAATCTCAGTGGCCACTTCACGGGCATCGACATATTTGACCGGAACTATTTCGACCTCTGAACTGATGGGCTCTTCCCTGTCGAGTTTCGCAATCCATTTGCGTATTTGTTTCATATCCTCAACAGATGCCCTTGCAATAATCCATTTGTGCCTTGGTTCGGGAATAAGCACTATCGGTATATCGCTTGAGCTAATTACCACCGATGTCGCTGCAGCAGTAGTGCTTGCGCCTGATGGAGCCCTGCCCGGCGAACTGCTGCCTGGTGGACGGCCGCCTCTGCCTCTATCACGCATACGGTCCCTTCTGTCCCTTGAACTGCTCGTACTGCTTCGAGTGCTTCGGCTGCGCTCATCGGCACTGAAAAGCATCTTCAATAATTGAACGAGTTCTCTGGGGTCACCATAACGAATCTCAAAAACCTCTTCCACCGCTTCGTCATAGCCCGGCACATCGAATTGTGTGATAACTCTCTCGATGCGTATAAGATTGCCCACTGCATCGATAACCATCAGAGAGCCGGTGTTCTCATCGGCACTGACATAGCCATACTCGCCTATCAAAGGCCTGACAATCTCGCCCATTTGGGTTGGACTGTAACTGGTGAGCTTAAAGAACTTCTGCACTATCTGATTCTTATTGTCAATCGCTGCTAACGGCTCTTCAGACGATATCGTCGGGACAGAACCAAGTTTGGCGTCCTTTATCGGCTTAAGATAAATCGCCCCGTCGGATTCTTCGGCAATAATGCCCTTTACCCGCAGGGCGGCGTAAATCATCGAGAGCGCATAACTTCTCGGCACCTTTTTCGACGAGCATATGGTTATTTTCTGCTGCATCGCTTCATCGGTGGGAATAACAACTTTGCCCGTCCATTCGGCAAGTTTCTTAATAACATCTTTCATTTGCACATCTTTAAGATTTAGCGCTTCCAGCCCTTTGTCGGGCCGGTTTGGGTCGTTAGGTTCGTTTACATCGGTGAACCCGCCGAAAGACATTTCCCTTCTCTCGCCCCGGCGCCTGCGAAAATCATTTGCATCACCAGGCCTGCGCCGCCGGTCTCTTCGCCGGCCGAAATCTCTCGACCTTCTATCGGGCCTGCTTCGCTCCAGGGGTTCGTTAGCATCCACCGAGACTTTTTCTTCAGTCTCATTCGCATCACCTGTCTTTTGAACCGAATCGCTCTTCTGTGGATTGGCATCCGTTTTCTCTGCCGCCTCGACCTGCCGGCAATAGAAACTATCTGGAGAAATGACAAAAACCACCACTAAAGTAATCATTACCGATATTATTAACTTTGACCTTTTCAATTTACTCACCTCACTTTAATTATAATTAATCGCCCTTTTTATTTTTGGTTATGGCCCGGGGATACCTAACTTTAACTTCTCAAGCATTCGGGCCCTGAATTCTTCTCTTTCTTTCGTTGTCATATCATTCCAGCGGTCTCTGGCTTGTTCCATCGCAGCTTTATCTTCGTCCGAGAGATTATTAAACATTTCCTCGGTTCTCTGTTTAAACTTATCAATATCAAATAATGCTGTGGCCAGCTCTTCGCGGCCAACAAGCTCATTAACCTCCGTTTCCACTGCCACATCAAGCTCTTCTGCATCAATCTTAACGTCTGGTTCGCCCGGTTTTAGAACTTCAGGTTTTGCTGCCGTCATAACCTCTGATTTAGTTTCATCAGACGGCTGACTTGATAGGTCCGGCTTAGGAAAGTAAAAAGCAATCCTCCAGATAATAAGAGCCACTGCAACAACAATTATCACTATAAATACTAATTTTGAATCCTTCATTCTATTTGCCTTTCTTTGAATTATCCTTTGAATTATCTGGTTCGCCGTCCACGCTGTCCGGTTCTTTCTCGCATTCTTGCCCGAAATGCCTCTCTTTCTTCTTCAGACATATTTTCAAACATTCGCCTCATTCCGCGCCCTCTAAACATTCTATCCCCGGGACCGGGTGGTCCGGGTCCAACTTCGACAACCGGCTGGGGTCTTTCTTCGGCTTTTTTAGGAGGTGCTTTTGCAGCCGATTTTTTTTTCTTCGGGCTCGGTTTCAAATCCATCGGATACTTGACTATCTCTTTGCCATCCCATTCGAATCTTGCACAGGTAGCTTCGATAGCCACAAGATTTGCGCCGCCTATTCTGTCGCCGACTCTGTACCATTTACCGTTTATCAGCACCTCATCACCCAATATGGCCGCTACCTCTTTTATCGGCTCCTGTTTTGGAGAAAGCGGCACAAATAAATTCTTCTTCTTCAATTCATCCGCTGTTTTCCGCTCTTTCGCAAAATACTTTTCGGCATCGTTTGGGTCAAACTTGCTCCGGGTAACAGCCTCTTTCAGAAGGCGGTCGGCCCGGGCCGAGGTCACAAAAAATCCCGCTGCCTTAACCAAAATCAATATCGCCAAACACAGCGAGAGCCAGAACAGCACCCTTGAGATTAACCGCCTTTTGTCTTTTAGATAATTAACTTTCATAGCAACTTCACTCACTTTACAAATGTTGAGACTACCAAATCCATTTCGATTTCCTGTTTTTTCTTCGGATTACATCTTAAACGCAACTGCTCTACGCCCACCAGATAAGGATTCTCCTTCAGAGAGGCGAGTAAATTAAGCACCTGCTCAAGTTTGCACTTGCTGCTGCACTTCAGACGCATCAACTTATAGCCGCTCTGCGGTGATTTACCCATCGCAACGACCTGCAGCGGCTCGCTTTTTATACCTGCCTTGTTTAATTGTTCGTTGAGCTTATCTCTGAAAAGAAACTTTTGCTTTTCCAGGCTCTGCGGCATCTCAAATACTGGAACAATCGACCTGAGAGACGCCTGCTTGGCACTCTTTGTACTGACTGACTGTATTTGGGCTTTCGCAGCAGCAAGCATTCTGCGTACACCCATCCAGTATGCCAGTCCTTTTGTCGCAAAGACAAACACTAAAACAGCAACTGCACAGACAGCACCCAGCTTCAGTGCCCGTTTATCTCTTTTGCTCGGTATCATTGCCATATTTGCTCTGACCTTTCCTTCAAAAGGCATAAACTAACTTCTCTTTTTGGTAAAATTTCTGTAATGAAAATTTATAGTAAATTTGAGTTTGCCACTTTTGCTGTCTTTGGCCGGGTTTGTTAGCTTCACCTCGGTTATATCTTTTTGGCCCAATAGTTTTTTCTGAAATTCGTACACTTGTTCGATATTCTGCGCCTGCCCGGCTATATTTATAGGCTGACCTTTTTTGAACTCGAAGCTATCCAGCTTTATCCCATCACCGCCGCTTGCATTTATTTCGCTTAAAAGCTTCAGCAAGTCGGGCCTCTGCTGCGCAACGGTCTTCATCAGTCCTTGCCGTTGTATGAGCTGCCTGAGACTCCCTTTCGCTTCTGAACCGCTCCAGCTCTTCTCGCTGACCACATCGACGAGACAGGAGACAATAATCAGCAGTGCCAACATTATTGCTGCGAGCGAGCCGGTCACCTTCGGCGAGTGCGACCAATGTTTCTTTTCTTCCTTCCCGCCGGGTCTGTATAAACGCTCAAAGACATTAAGCTCCTGTCCATCCGCTTCAAGCGCCATCAGCCCAATTCCTATCGGCACACGATATTCATAAATATCTTCAACGGTAAGGTGGGTATCCTCGCTTAATTTTTGAAGCTGTGGTAAAGCCGCCTGCGCATTCAATCCTGCTGAGACGAGGTGGGACGCTATTTCTTCCATAAGTCCGCCTCCGTCCGAAAGCACATAAATCGGTAATGTTGCCGGCTCTGCGCAGCCAAAGAGCTCCAATGCTCCTTTGACATCGCGGGTAAACCTTTCAGCAGTTTCCTGCTGTGTCGCCTGCTCATCTTCGGCTGTAAAATCAACTGTCCCCATATCCAGATTCACTGCGTTAATCAGCTTTGCCTGTTCGGCCAAACAAACCACAGTACCACTCAGCCCGATGCTGACAACAACTGCCTGCTGCTTATTTCCACCAAAAGCCTCTCTCCAGACCTTTACTATTGCCTCACAATCAAGGAGTATTTTTGCCGGCTCAAAACAGCTTACATTCGCAGCGAATCTTTGTAGTTGTTCTTTTTTCGCTGCCGCTGCGGTAATGGTCATTTGTCCATCTTTTTGTTTTGTTGGTCTCCAGGCCAGTTCCATTTGCTCGGCCGGCAACGGCAGTTTTGCTTCCGATTGCAGCCGTACCATCGCTGCCAGCTCGTCCTGCTTTACCGCAGGCACATCGATACGGTAAAAAACCACATTTGCCGAGTTGAAGCCGGCCACGGCAATTTGTTCGCCATCTGCCGTTTTTCCAACCGGCAAACCGCACTCATCGGCAAAGTCTCGCCAGCCACTTTGATTCAGCCGGCTGCTCTTTATCCAGACAACGTCAAAAACCGCACGCCGTTTTTGAAGACAAACAGCCCTCAGACAATCCTCATCCTGAGTCATCGCAATCACAGCAGCTTCCGTCATCATATCTGTTCTTTTAGTACTCATATTTCTCAATTCTTTAAGCCCTGATAACGATAAAGTATCCCATAAGGAGTCGAACTCCTGTCAATTACCGTCTCTGTTATGAGCGTAGTCCCATCGGTTCGGCCTCGCTCGGCGGTCGCAAAACTATAAACCGCATAGACATTCGAACGGACAGTAATATAATTTGCTATTTCCTTAAAGGTCTTGATATTAATCGATTCGGCATCCATCACCTCGGCGATACTTTGCATCCCCTCGTCCAGAGTCTCTCTGTAGGCGATTATATTGTCGCCGAGCCGCTCTGCATCGTCCCCGCCGCCCAAGAGAGCCGTCAAAACAGCCCGCGACGCAGTGTTAATATTAATTCTTCCCGGTATCCTTTCAGAGTTGCTTACTGTTATTTTGTCGGCTACAGCTGAAAAAGTTTCCAAATCCATCGGTTCCGCTTCATTCGAATCACTTCGCGAACTGGCCTGTTTCGGACTATTATCATTTATCAAATCAGCTATACTTTGATAGTTATTATTCGGGCGATTTTCCACTATCCACTTAGCTATTGACCTTTTTATATCCAAAGAATTAACAAGCGCATTCTCATCGGCCGTATTGATATTTGTCCTTCTATTGCCTTCGGCATCTATATCCTGTTCATACGAATAGCAGGTCAGATAATAAAACCATCCCAAATCAACCTCTTCCTGCAATTCATCAGGTGAAGTTAAGTATTTATCTAAACTCTGATACCCCAACCGGCCGCTAATATTGCCCTGGGCGCCGTAAAACAGTTCATCGGTAACACCCTTGACCAGCAGCAATTCTCGCACTGTCCTAAAAGGGCCGTTTCTAATCACATATCCGTAGGGCAGATTCTCATAATAGCCGCCTTCGACACCTAATCCGCCGGCCGTATCATCATTGTCCCGCCAGTCGATTATAGCATCTGCAATTTCCTCTGTCATTTCATTCAGACCCAGAAGCTGCTCCTTCGTAGCTGTATTTATATTTAACTTACTCGCCTCATCAATAACAGTAACGCTGACCCTACATCGCTCAAGCTCGATATCGTTAAAGTCTTCTTCATTGTCCGACCACAAATCCGTCAGGCAGTCACTTTCCCTTAGGTCTTCATTCAATACTGCAACAGAAGTTTCCCCCCCCGCCCGGCAGGCCCACTTGCACCGCGCCGCCTCGGTCGCTGCAATACAGATTTTCGTATCGAGCCGGCAGTTCTGCCCAACGACCGCAACTATTACTCCAAGCAGCATCACCACCCAAAGTACCGTTACAAGAACAATCGCCTTTTTATTATTTTTAGAACACATATCTTTTTCAGCTAAATTTTAATCACATAAAGCTATCTGCCCGTATTGCTACTGCTGATTTCTTCGGTATCGTCTGCCATCATGTCAACTATCCCTGCAGAGCTGACGAAATTTACAATAAAAGACTCCATCGCCGCATTAGCCCTGCCCGATTTATTACCCTTTATAACTACCTCCACCAGTTCGGGAATGCTCTCCAGCTCTTCGGGCCAATCAATCTGCCATTGCTCACCGTCAAAATAACGCACCACAAAAGAATTAACATCTTCAGCAATAACAGAGAGAATACCACCCGGGGTCGATACCTCATCCGGATTCGGCCACAATCGTCTCATCAGAGAGGATTTCTCCTCATCTTTTACAAGATAATATTCAACCTCATACACATCGCCTTCCGGCTCATCAATTCTCGCTTTTGCCCTGCCGACGCTATAGAGAACCAGTGCGCTAAAAAGGTCGCCTTCCGATTCTTCAATTGTGCCTATGAACATGCTGTTTAGCGAATTGCTGTCCCTGTACAGATTCGTAAGGTCGTTAGCGATTAATTTTGATGCAAACCTCACCTCGGCAGTGAATTCGATATTCTCATCAAGCATCTGAGCACTTGCTGAAACGGCTTTTAACGTACCAACCGCCACAATCGCAATAAAGGCCCCTATCATCGAGGCAACCATTACTTCAACCAGCGTAAATCCACTCTTGTTCGAACACATAATCTTTACTCAAAACAACTTTTTTATCTTTTCTTTCTTCTGCTATTTCAATTGCTCTGCATTTCAATTAACTCGCCTGTGCCGTTGAATTTAGTATCCATCGAAACGCTGTAGGTGCGATTATACTTAACCCAGCTGACGGTAATATTTACTATGTACAAACCATCAATCTCGTCTTCTTCAGTAACAACTTTCCAGTAATATCCAGGCCCAGCCTGGTCAAATTCGCCCTCCATCTGTCCTGACTCGATAAAACTATCTATCCCGAAATAATCAATCATAGTGAGCTGTCTGTCGGCCAGTGACGCTGCAGTTTCATATTGTCTGTTAAGCCGGGCGTAGCTCAGTGCTCTTGTACTGGCTGCTCCTATTGCCAGCACAGAGCCGCAAAGAATAACGCTTGAGACAATCGTCTCGACCAGCGTAAATCCTCTTTTGTTTTTCCTTCCACTGCTTACCATTGTTCATCCAAATCAATTGTCTCAGCTTCAACGTTTTCAGCGGTACCCGGATAAAGCTTCACCCTACCTGTTGCTGCTGTAATACCGACTGTATAATGACTCCCGCCGTCGCCAATCTGGACCACCGCCGACTGCGCCGTTCCATTCGGCAAAAAAGCTATCGTCTGCAGCTGGTCATCTTCGATAAAATCCTCCATGCCAATCGATTGAATCTGAATACCTTCAAACCCGACATCGCCGCCGAACCCCACCGGCCTGATGAATAAATTCTGCACTATGGCCTGCTCGCCCGCACTGGTCTCGGTATTTAATTCATCAACGACAAGCCAAAACCGGCTGTTGGCCGCATCCAGTTTCATCGAGCAGATTTTTTGCTGCTCAATCGCTGTTATCCTTGCGTGTTTAGCTGCAACAAAAAAGTCCCTTGCGGCCTTTTCGACTAACATCCTTTTATACGTTCCAACATAAATCCCGCCGCCTGCTCCTGCCAGTAGCGCCAATATCGCCACTACCATCAGGACCTCCACAAGAGTAAAAGCTGACCGCCCTGCTCGCACTTTGTTATTTAAGTCTTGTCTCTTCATCATCTCATTTGCACAAAAAGTTAAGATTGCTTCACTACACACGCAATGACAATACACACACTAATTATTATATATGTCTTCGTTGTCGCCTTCGCCGCCGTATTCGCCGTCTGCACCATAACTTATCAAATCGAAACTGCCGGGATTCTCTATGCCTTCTGCCACGTAAATATAGGGATTGCCCCATGGATCCAGCAGTTCGCTTGGCTTAATGTAAGGGCCGTTCCACGTCTCCTCAAGGTCGGCAGGCGGCTCAATCAAAGCCTCAAGGGCTTCCGTATCATCCGGAAATCGTCCGCAATCAATAGAGAACCTCATCAGCGCACTTTCAATATTTGCTATCTTGGTCTTTGCTATGTCCCTCTTGGCCTTGCCCAGATGCTTAAACAAGTTCGGGGCCACAAAGCCCGCAAGCATTGATATAATCAGAATAACTACAAGCAATTCAACGAGTGTAAACGCTTTTTCTTTTTGTTTCCTTCGTTTCATTTACATTCCTTTCCCAAAATATTTCCCACCAAATCCTTATCTATGTTATGGGTTCCCATTTTGCGACTTATTGCAAAATGGGGTCCCATCTTTCACAACCTGTTATTTGTTTTTTAGTCAGCTATTAAAACAGACCTGTGCCGAATCCCATCATAAGTATCGGCAGCAGTGTAGCCACGATTATAAATCCAATCACCACAGCCAGCAGCAATATCAACACCGCCGGCAAAATTGCAATAAATCTGCTTATCGCTGAGTCCGCCTCGTCATCAAAGGTATCAGCGGCATTGAGCAGCAATTCATCCAGCTTACCCGTCTGCTCGCCTATTGATACGATTTGTACAAGCAATGGCGGGAAATGCCCCGACTCGCCCAGGCCGGCAGCCAACGGCTCGCCCTTCTTGACTTCTTCTGCTACCCTGTCAAGTTCTCTGCCTAACAATTCATTGCCGAGTGTATCACGAACAACGCTAAGTGCTTCCAAAATGGCAACGCCGCCTTTACTCAGTGCCCCAAGCGTTCTCGCAAACCTGCCTACCGCTATTGTCCGCAAAACCGAACCCAAAACAGGTATCCTCAGCTTAAATGCATCCCATTTGATTTTACCTTCGGCCCTTGTCCATTTTCTAAAGTAGTAAACTGCCGCTGCAACCAAAGCAACGGTAAGCCAACCATAAAATGTTGTAAAAAGTGCCTTAATAAACTCACTTAATGCCAACAACACCCTTGTCGGCCAGGGCAGCACCTCAATACCGCCGACTATTGTACGCAATATGCCCGGCAGTACCCACGTTATTATCACAACTACCGAGATAAGGCCAAGACTTAAAACAAAAATGGGATATGCCGATGCATTTTTCATATTTGTCTTTACTTTCTCATCCCTGCTCAATATCCCAACCAACTGGGTTGTTGTCTGTTCGAGAATTCCGCCCGTCTCGCCCACCCTTATCATTGACAGATATAGCGTACTAAAAATCTTCTCGTGCCTGCTCATTGCCTCTGAAAGTGACTGTCCCTGGCGCACCGATTCGGCAAGGTCATCGAATATTTCTCTAAGTGCGTTTTTATGCTGCTGGTCACGAATAATCTCAATGCTATTGAGCAGCGGCAGTCCCGCCCGCAGGGCTGTACTCAACTGGCCGGTGACCGCCAAAACATCCTTCCCGGTAATCCTGTGTGAGCCAAACCGCAGGAAACCGCCCAAATCTATCACAGCAGAGCCCGTAAGTTCTTCATCAACCGCTGCCGGCAAATGTCCTGCCTCGTTCAGTTCAGTTACAAACCGGCCTTTATCCACCAAAGCAGCAACCGCACTTCTGCGGTCAGCCGCCTCAATCGTCCCTGTGATGTGTCCGCCGGACTCATCAACCGCTTTGTATGAAAACTTACCCAAAATTCAACTCCGCTTACATTGTTTTTTACCTGCCGCTGTACTCAATTTTTTTATTCCTCCTTTTCAACACCCTGTGTAACCCTTAATACCTCTTCGGGCGTTGTAATGCCCTTTAATACCTTGTCCATACCATCCTCCCTCATACCGGCATGGTCAGGCGGTGCCGCTTTTTTGACCTGTTCAGTTGTTGGACGTTCAGCTATCAATTCACGCAGTTTGCCGGTTATTCTAAGCAGCTCAAATATCCCGCTCCTTCCCCTCATTCCCGTCTGCATACATTCATTACAGCCCTTGCCTGCATACAATTTGGTATCGTGATTAAGCTCCACTGTACCATTGAGTCTTGCAATGAGTTTTTCTTCCGGCCTGTACTGCTTTTTACACGCCGGACAAATCATACGCACAAGTCTCTGTGCCAAAACCGCTTCCAAAGAACTGGCCAACAAAAACGGCTCAACACCCATATCGATTAATCTTGTAACAGCGCCGGGAGCATCGTTTGTATGAAGGGTCGAGAAAACAAGGTGTCCGGTCAATGCCGCACGAATCGCTATATCAGCGGTTTCTTTGTCTCTGATTTCACCTACCATTATAATATCTGGGTCCTGGCGTAGTATATGCCGCAGGCCCGTTGCAAAGGTCAATCCCCTTTTGCGATTGACCGGCATCTGGATAATGCCTTCAAGCTGATATTCAACAGGGTCTTCAATTGTTATTATCTTAAAAGCAGGCGAATATATTCTGTTCAGGGCCGCATACAGCGTGGTTGTTTTGCCGCTGCTGGTCGGGCCTGTAACAAGTACAATCCCATGCGCTTTATGCAGACATTTATTGAAGCTTTTCAGACAGCTTTTGCTCATTCCCAAGTCATCAAGGCCTATCAGCGATGCGGACCTGTCCAGAATTCTCATTGTAATGGATTCGCCAAACACGGTCGGCACTGTCGAAACACGAATATCTACCTTGCCGTCTTTGCCTTTGAACTCGATATGACCATCCTGCGGTACAAAACGTTCAGCGATATTCATATTCGACATAATTTTGACTCGTGAAATAATTGCCGCCTCCAGCCGTTTAGACGAAGGCGTCTTTTCCATAAGCATGCCGTCAACTCTGTATTTGATTTTGACCTCATTCTCAAACGGCGCAATGTGAACATCGCTTGCACGCGCCTCGATGGCCTCGTGCACAATCAAATTCACAAGATTGACCAAAGATGGCTCCCTGGCTAACTCGCTTAGCTTGGCAGGCGAATAATCGTCGTTACCAAGCTCAGCCTGCCTCTGCTCAACCGGTACAAGGTCATCCAGCATTCTTGCGACGTTGCTGCCGTAAAACTTCAAAGTTGCAATTTTCATGTTGTGAGGGTCAGCATAATAACGCCTTATAGAACAGCCTGTAACTAAACGTAATTCCTCTATGACGCGCAATTCAAATGGATTGGTCATAGCTACCGCTAATAACCGATTATTTTCGTTATTTGGGCGTTTTTCATACCATAATGGGATAATATTGTAGCGGCTGACCAACTCGGCAGGGATAAGAGCGGTGATTTCAGGGCCGATGGAAATATCAGCTAAATCTACTTTTTCTATGCCGACCTGAAGCGCAAGTGCTTCAATTAACTGAGGTTGCGTAACATAGTCAAGAGCAAGTAGAATTTCGCCCAAGGGTCGATTATCAAGCTTTTGCTCGGCAAGGGCAAAATCGAGGTTTTCCTGGCTTAAATAGGCTTTTTCACATAATAATAGGCCTAATCTTTTCCTTGTTTGTGAAATCATCTCCATCTACCATAATAAATATTAAAAAGTCCCGTAACTGTAATTATATACAAATAAATAACTTATGTCAAGTATAAAGGGCCCGGATGCACTTTGCGCATACACACTTTCTATCTATTAATAGACGCTTAAGAGGGCTGTTTTGTTACAAAAAAAAGGTTTTTATCGGAAAATAAGTGTAAGAAAATGGCAAAAATTGCAAGAAATGGTAAGAAATTGAAAGAAATGGGGATTTTGGGGGTAAAACACCGCTGTTTTTGGCTTGGGTGGAGCTTGGCCGTGAGAAGAATGGGTGGGTTGAGATTGGGTTTGATTGGGGTGAATGGGCAGTATGGGCAAGATGAAAGACGCGAAAAATTGGGTTTGATTGGGTTTGAATTGGGTTTGTTTTTCTTTTAAATAGCTGTTTTTGGCGCAGAAACGAGGAAAAATGGGTTTGTTTTGCATAAAAGAGTATTTTTGTGCGCTCTTTTTAATGAAGGTCTTGGCCGGAGTTTGGCCGGGACAAGTGCGGTAGGCGATATTAGGGCTATAATATATCCATATTGCAACAGCAGCAGCAAGCTTTATGATAAGTGTCAACGGGTAAAAGGTGGGAGGTGAGGATTGGTGGGTGATAGGCCAAGGGTGAAGGGTGAGGTATAAGGGGGGCAGGAAAGCAGATAAGCCAAGAGGGGGTCGGTGGGCTGCCGGTTTTAGCTGATGCACAGGGTATTCGAGGCGCAGTGCTGCCGTAGGCCGGAATGAGGAACATACAGTATTACGCAGGAATGAAACTCCGCAGTAAGTAAAAACAGTCCGAACCGCCCTTCGACTGCACTCAGGACGGGCAGGCAGCACGAATCGTGGTTTGTAGTTTGTTGTTCGTGGTTTGGTGGTCATAATAACTCCTAAGGGGGGTTTAAAAAAACATGGCTCCCCATAATTAGACGAACCTGCGCATTTGGTGCGAAAATCAGGTGATTTTATAATGGTTAAGGTTTGTAAGTGGTTGTGGGGAAAGAGATAAAAAAAATTTGAAAAAACTCCACTCAACAAAACAATACCTGCGCAAATGATTCTACTCCGCTCAGGCGCCGCGGGGGCTCAATTACTGCTACTGAGCTGCGCTCATGACAGGTAGGGAAGGACCCTTCGACATGCTCAGGATTAGCTCAGGTTTTGAATCCAAAATCCATAACTGGGCTAAAAAGAGTAAGAAAGTGCAAGAAAATGCAAGAAAATGGCAAAAGGCGTTAAAAAGAGCGCTTTTTGCGCACTTATAGTTAATAGTTCGTGGTTTGTTGGTTGCTCCGGCTTCGCCAGAGGCTTCGCTGGATCTTTGATATTTTTTGTTGCGAGATGGGGAGTTTGCAGGTAGTATGTTGCAAGAAATTCGTGAGAAAGGGTCAGCAAAGAGAGGTAAGATATAGAGTGGGAGATCTGCTGTGGGCACAAAGAAATGCAAGAAAGAGTACGAACGCAATCGAAATGAATGCGGGTGTGGAATTTCCATAAAAGAAGAAATTCCGTATGGGCTGGTTATTAAATTGCCCCGCGGGTGGCTTCTTAATCATTATGGTGGGAAGGAGGGATTTCTGGGATGGCTTGCGCTTCAGCCGCGTGAACATCGAGAGCAGTTGTGTGAACTTAATGAATATGAACAGGAGGGTCTTGGGAAACACATACAGAGCATCGAGGCTACGTTGAGAGACTATTGGAAAACGGAGTTTAGAGATGATGGTTTTGAACGAATGTATGTCTTTTATTTTTCAGAGTATTCGAAACATTTACATTTTCACTTAATCAGTCGGACGCGGGAATTGGGGAAGTTAGCTTTATGCAGCAAGGTGTGTAGTGAGTTTAAGGAGAGTGTAGCTTCAGCCGGAGCTATTGCCTGGAACATTCCATTTGCAACGAAATGCGAGGACTTTCCTGACGAGTACAAGATAGCACCGAAAGGGCAGTACGACAAACGAGTAGGTAAACTAATGGACCACCTCAAAAACAATTTGCCGGGTGCAGCGGTGTACTCACGAAAGAGAGAAAATGGGTAAAGGAATTGGCGGGTAAAATGTCTTTGAAAATTATGGCGGTAATTGCGCAGTGGTGCCGGAGGCCGGAATGAGGGCGAAGCCCGAACCGTAGGCAGCATAGAAGTTAAAGTTACAAGAGATTGGACGAGTATTGAAGCAGAGATAATTTGAAGGTGGGAAAATGCGAAATTTAATTATACCGTTATTTATTACATGTTTTACTATCAACTGTTTTAGTGCTAGTACAAAACTATTTGTACCAGGAGATTATCCAACTATACAGCAAGCTATCAATGCGGCTGAACACGGAGACATTGTTGAAATACAGCCTGGAACTTATCACGAAACCTTAACTTTTAAGAATGGCATACATCTTAAAGGAACTGATATTAATGAGGTATTCATTAGTTGTGATGCAAATGTGGGGTCGGTTATAACAGTTAAGGATTGTTCTTCAGGGATAATATCAGAACTGACTTTATCACAAACAAGTGTGGATGAACCACCAGGAGAGGAAAAGAGACTTTTTCCAATCCTTCGTATCGACGCAAGTTCCATAAAGGTTAATCAATGCACTTTAAGGGATGGCGGCCACAATGGCATTACTATTGAAGGCAAGGGAAAATGTGAGATTTTAGGGTGCAGTATATATAAAAACAAGAAAACTGGAATATTTGTTTTACATGAAGGAGCTGAACCGGTACTTAGAAACAATCGATGTTCAGAAAATGGCATCAACGGTATTTACTTTCAAGAAGGAGCTGCAGGGCTAGTGGAAGGGAACATGTGCTATAAAAATAGTCATAACGGTATTTCTGTGATACATGACTGGACTTCTCCGACTTTGAAATCAAATCAATGCTTTCAGAACAAGGCTAGCGGTATCTATTGGGGCGATAAGGCGAAAGGGTTAGCGGAAGAAAATATTTGCAAAGAGAATGAATGGCATGGAATTGCTGTTGCTGACAAGAGTGCTGCTCCATCTTTGAAAAATAATATATGCTCGGATAATAAAAGATGCGGGATTTATTATTCTCCGAGAAGTAATGCTACTGCAAAAGGTAATATTTTAAAAAATAATGGAGAAATTAATCGTCGTCCGCTTCGTAAGTTATTATGGAACAAAAGGTTTGATGAACTAGAGGAGATAGCTTCAAGACTGCGTACGAACAACAGTAAATTTACCAACGGCAATTTTCAATTAGAGTGGTTTTATCATTGTCTTGCCAATACATGGGCCGGATTGAAGCCCTCTCAGGAAGAATGGTTATTTGATACCTTAGAAAGTTGGATTAGCCAAAAGCCAAAGTCGATAACGCCGAGGGTTGTTATGACAAAAGCTTATGTTTGTTATGCATGGGCTGCCCGTGGGGGTGATTGGGCAAAAGATGTCCCGGAAGATAGTTGGGAAGTATTTTATGAAAAACTTGAAAAAGCATGGGAGAATTTGCTTGAGGCAGAAAAACTTCGAGAAAAGGACCCTGAGCTATATCGAGTATTTATATTGGCTGGAATGGGGCTTAATAAACCTAAAAAGGAAATATACAATTTGCTCAAAAAAGGAGTCAAAATCGACAGGGATTATTATCCTCTTCATCTTCAAATGGCAAATTATTTATTACCCAGGTGGCATGGTGGTCCAGGTGAACTAGCAGAATTTGCAAAAGATTCTGCAGAATCAAATAAAACGGAAGGTGAAATTTTATATGCCAGGATTGTTGCAGATACTGTTCCCAAGTACCATAATGTAGGAATGGAGGATTTTCTGAATCTTGGGTTTTCATATGATTATGCGAAACAAGGACTTATTCAACTTTTAAGCAAGTACCCAGAAGCCAGCTATTATCGTAATTCTTATTGTTTATTGTCATCTGTTTATGGAGATAAAAAAACAGCTAAACAATTGTTCCAGGATATTGGAGTAGATTGGGACAAGATGGTATGGGTAAAGGAAGTTCATTATAACAAATACAAAGAATTGGCTGATAGCACTACTGATTATCAAAAAAGAATAGGCCCTCAAAAAAAAGAAGAAAGCTATTTTAAAAGATTTTTGAAAACAATGTTTAAAAGAGATACATACAAGTCAAAGCATAATAAGACGTTAAACAAATGAAGAATTTAGAAGAGAGGGAAAAAAGAGCTGGAGATTAAGGCTAACTATTTTTTAATTCGGTGCTTTCACAGGATTGGCCCCACAGTAATTTTTGGTTCGAGGCCTGTTTTAGTAGGCCTCACTTCGTCGTTTTACTCCTCTGGGTAAACTCACCAAAAGAATTACCCCGCTACCTTTAGGCAGGTAAGTATTTTTTTGCGATAACGAAAAAGAAGGCGCGTGGTTCGCTGCCGCGTATCCTTAGCGAAGCAAAGGAAGGGAGGGAGGGAAAACGGCAACTCTCTCGCACTAAGGAGCAGCAAGATAGCTAATTGCCCCCGTCGCAAGCAACGGGGCTAACCGAAGCGGAAAGGTCCCTCCTTCGCACGAGGCTTCCACCTTCGCCTAAGCTTCGGTGGACAAGATGGAGGGCAGGCCGGGCAAAGCTAAGGAGGGCAGACCCTTCGATAAACTCAGGACAGGTAGGCATTTCGGGTTTTGTTGGGTTTATTTTATAGTCAAGCGAGTTTGCAATCCTGCCGATATTTTATTTAAGGCAGATGTGCGTTTTTTGTGAATATGAGGCGATTTCGGCCTTATGTAAGTAAGTGCGAAAAGCGTGTAAATTGCGGGCAGGATAGAAATTAGAGGCTTTTTGGGCGAAAAAAAGGAGATTCGAACGATATGGCAGCAACAGCAAGTAAGAAAAAAGCAGCAATGCTATTGATGAGTCTTGATAGTGCGACGGCGACGGAACTGCTTAAGGGAATGGGGGCCGAAGAGATTGAACAGCTTGCTATCGAGATGGCTCGCATCAATACATCGGGCGGCCGTGAGAAAGAAAGCCAGGAAGAGATTGTTAAAGAGTTCTGCAGCTCACTTCAAGAAGGTGGAAGCCAGGGTCTTAATGTGCAGAATTTTCTGAACGAGACGCTTGTGAAGCTTCTTGACAAGGAAAAGGCCGAGGAGATTCAATCTCAGGTAAGAAAAGCCGGAAGGCGAGGTGATGTATTCGCACCGGTACGTTCTGCCAGTGCGGATGAGCTGTCCCTTGCACTACAGGGCGAACATCCCCAGACGGCTGCGGCGATACTGTCGGAGCTTGAGCCGAAAAAAGTGCAGGAGATTCTGCCGCTTTTAGATAAAGATTTTTGCTGCAAAGTGGTCTGGAAGATGGCGAACCCTGTACAGATGGGGTTTGGAGTTAAGCGACGAATGGCAATGACCATCGGTGAGCGTCTGAAAAGTTTTAAGGGCGAGACCGCTATTGTGGCAAAGCCGGAAAAGATCCTGCGTGAATTAGCTATCGTACTAAATGACGTGGAGCAAGAGCTGCGCGAACAAATACTCGATGATATTAAACAACGTGACGAGGAAACCTGCACGATGGTAAGGAACCTGATGGTGACGTGGGGTGATATTCCATCCATAGCAGACAGGTCTCTTCAGGAAGCACTTCATTCAGTGGAGGCCGGTAAACTGGCGATAGCCCTGTACCAGGCGGATGAAGAAATCGCACAGAAAATACGAGCGAATATATCCGAGCGTGCTGCTGCAGGGCTCGAAGAAGAAATGTCGCTGATGCAGGAGCCGCTGGAAAAAGAAATTCACGATGCGAGAGAAGAGATTGTCGCACCTTTGCGGAAGGCCAGCGAAGAAGGCACACTCAGACGTGTAAGGCAATAGTTTAAAAGAGCCGCGAGGCAACAAAGCAAAAATGCGCGCGGGGATAATTGCAGGATAGTCATTTTGCTACGGATTTGTCTGTACAGATTTGGTTTGACAAGAAGAACAGCGGCGGCTATTATGGTGCAAAAGAGGAATTGGTTTTTTCTATCGAACGAAAGGGTATGGCCGCGAAGAAATGTTTGAACTGGTAGAGACAATTCTTTATGCGGTGAGCTTTATCGCCATCGCGGGGATGGTGGCAATAATATTCTTCTTTATTTTCGCCCCGAGTATCCTCGGCTCAAAAACGACCCATCAGCAGCTCGATAAGATAGCGGAGCGATTTGAAAAGATAGAAGAACAACTAAAAGAAATCGCCGAACATCTTAAAAAAGAAGAAAGCACTCCCAAGGAAAAACCCTAAGGTTATCCGAGAAGCAGTCTGTAAAGGCGCCCACAGCTAAAACTAAAAGGCGCCCCAGTTCTGCTTGCCGGGGATGTAATAGCTCGGACAAATGAAGCGAAACATATTTGAAATTTTCCGTGACTTTTCAAGGGCCTGCTGGTCCTTAGCTTTCATCGCGGCAAGCTTTTCGCCAAAGACTTCTGAGAAATATTCCTGGGCCGCTTCGTAACGCTGAGCTTCGGTATCGAATAAGGTCCGGATTCTTTTCAACTCTCCGGCGTCGAGCCAAAAGCCGCCACATCCCGGGCACTCATCGACCTGGACCTGTTTTTTTACGCTGAAAAAATGCCTCATCATTACGATGTTATCACACTTGGGGCAGTTCAATCTTTTTGAGTGGTCGAGGAGAATATTTTCATCGTGTTCTATGTCCAGGAGTTCCTGGCCTGCGGATTCGTGGGGTTCGTCGAATTTTTTGAGCTCAAAATTATCGAACCAAATTCCGCCACAGCCGCCTTTGCAGACGTCCACAGTAACACCGGCTACAGTGGTTTGGTGCAACTGGTTCGAACAAACGGGACAATCCATAATTCAGTTACCTCCAAAAAAAATGGTTAAATAATCCACTGACTATGTAGAATACCGAGAATTGGCGGTCAGGTCAAACTAAAAGTGCATAAATAACAGGTCGAATATTTGCATATTTAAGGCGGTTTTATTAGCTTGACTGGCGGGAGATTTTTGGTACATTGTCAGCAAATAGCGTTTAGATTGCGGTGTTTAGCGGATAGTTGCGATGAATAACAGTGACGGAACAAAGAAGGGGCCATTCAGGGCTGAAGTGTCTTTCAACAGGCATATCGGGCAGAAGTACCATCGATTGGGTCTGGATTTTACGGGTGCTGGTGCGGAGGCATTTGGTACGAGCGAGCCGGGACAATTTGGCGAATTGGAGTTGAGTAAGGCCGCCCTGCCGGAGCCGGGAGCAATAGCAAAGGAGTTAACTGACTGTGCCGAACGACAGATTTTGCTGCGACGGCCTTTTAGTTTTGCCGATGTTCAAGCAGAAAAAAACTCAACCTATGTCGAGATTCTCTATCGTGTGGTCGGGCCCGGGAGTCTGCGAATGAGTACGCTTTCGGGGGGTGATTCGATAAGTGTAATCGGGCCTTTGGGAAGAGGATTTTGTGTGCCGGAAGGTAAAAAAACGGCGCTTCTGGTTGTTGGCGGGATGGGTGCGGGGCCGCTGCTGTATCTTACGAAAGTGCTGAGCGAGAATTATCCGAAAATCGAAGTTACCGCATTTGCCGGTGCAAAAACGAAAAACGAACTTCCCTTCGAAAGACGGCTTGATGAGGTTTCGCAGGGGCTTGGGTTTTCAATAGCAGAATTTGCCAAATACGGGGCGAAGTCACTTATAGCGACCGATGACGGGACGGCGGGATTCGAAGGAACAGCGGCCGATTGCTTTTCAGAGTGGCTGAAAGAGTCATCTTTGAAAAGTGAAGACGCAATCATTTATAGCTGCGGGCCTGAAGCGATGCTGAAGCAAATATCTGAAATTGCAGAAAAACGTAAC
>Ga0180431_10002181_pt1 | contig 26594 bp, 22 predicted proteins | sample SS_ome_11_FD_132459 | JGI IMG/M metagenome (GOLD analysis project Ga0180431, IMG submission 132459) | Hypersaline lake sediment archaeal communities from the Salton Sea, California, USA - SS_1_MS_1 metaG | ecosystem: Environmental > Aquatic > Non-marine Saline and Alkaline > Hypersaline >... | reverse complement strand
GCACAGCCCCGCGCCGATGAGCATGTCCCACATCTCGCCCCGGACGGCGAAGAAGCGTCGGCAGATCATCGAGATCGGCCAGATCAGCACCATCATCGCCAGGAACGCCTCGAAGAGGTTCTGGAGCGGGACGTTGTTGACCTCGATCGCGCGGTCGATGTACGTGACCACCGCCAGGACGAAGCCGGCGGCGTACAGGACGTGGGCGAAGACGGCGACCGGATTGATGCGCCCCGCCCGGCCGACGGTCGAGGATCCAGGCGGTACGTCGGGGGGCGGATCGACGCCCCGGTCACCCGGGGGCTCGGACGTCGTCCGGGGTGACTTCATGGCCCTGGCCAGAACGGACACCAGGAAGGCCAGGAGGTAAAGGCCCATCGTCGCGTAGATCAGCCCGCCCAGTCTGGTGTACTTGATCGCCATCAGCCGCCCCCCTCAACCGCGGGCGATCCGGGCTCGTCCGGGCTGCCGCCGCGGCGTCCCTTTGCGGCCCGCCAGACCGGCTCGACCCAGAAATGAAGGAACGTGCCGCCCATGAGCGTGAGCACGCCGATCAGCGCGATGAGCCAGCCGGCGTCGCTCTTGACGGAGATGTACGTGTAGGCCAGATCTTCCTCGTCGAAGCCCGACTGGTAGAAGTGGTACCCGCCGTAGTGCATCGGGTGGTTGACTTCGATGACGCTGCGGGCGACCTCCCTGTCGTCCTTGCGAATCACCAGGAGGCTGTTGTATTCCTTGACCGGGGGCTTGTCGGCGGCGAACACGTAGGGCCGACCCGCACGGTCCCACTGGGCCTGGCTGTCGTAAAGGAAGTCCAGCGCCACCGGCGGCGACGGCCGGCCCTTGCTGATCGTGATCGTCTTCTCGCCCGTCCTGATCCGCAGCGCGGACAACAGTCTCAAGAACGTCTTGACATCGGGGCCGCCGCCACGCTGCAGTTCGGACAACAGCGCCCAGTACTCCTTGATCCCGGGCATGCGGCGGCGCGTGACCTCGAAGGTGATCACCGGTCGCTGCATGCCTCGCATCTTCTGCGGATCGTCGGCGGGAATGTAAACCATCGAGACCGGCTGGCCCATCTTCCGCAGCCTCGCCGTCACCCCGGGCGCATAGGCGTTCTCGGTCCGGCGAGGCTCCACCACGTCGATCTCGACGGCCGGTTCCGCGCCGACCTCCGAGCCCTCGGCCTCGATCACCCGGCGCTTCTCGGGCGAGTCCGGGTCGCTCTCCAGACGTACGAAACACAGCTTGCGGATCCTGCCGATCAATCGCCGAGTGCCGCTGCGGGTGGGCATGAAGGTGAAGTCCTGCCCGACTTCGGCGGGCACGACGAGCGGCTTGTCGTGCCCCCGCAGGGGGGTGACGATAACCGGCCCGGGCTGCTCGGCGCCGGTGGCCTTTTTGGCCTCGGCCTGGGGGACGTACCTGGCCGGGATCAAGACGGCATCCTTGCCCAGACCGTCGGCGATCTTCTGTGTGTAGACGTACGTCCTGCCGCGAAGCAGCGATTCCTCGACCACGACGGCCGGGCTGCCCCCCGGGCGGTCATCTGGGACCAGCCTGATCTGCCCGGGCTCGGTCGGGTGCGGCTCCCAGCGGACCCAGCGACGGGCGCGTATCCTCCCGACGAGCATTCCGGCGTGGCTGGAGCCTATCCCGAACTGCTGACCGACCCTTGCGGGGACCTTTCGCGGGGGCGCATGCCGGCTGGGCGACGGCAGCAGAAGGAAGGGCTCGGTAACCGGTTCCTGAATGCGGAAGCCCGTCACGCGGATCTTGACGCCGTCGGTCAGCGGCAGGTCACGCCACGCGTTCAGCTTCCATTTGAACCGCTTGACCTCGGACTCGACGGCCAGCTTCTCCTTGAAGACCTCCCTGACGTGCCCGGCGTGGTCCGGACCGCTGTGGTCCCCGTCGTGTGGGGCGTGTTCGGTCACGCTTTCCCAGCGGCCGGTCTTTACCGTCTCGGTCACCTGCACGCTGAGCTTGTGCTCGTAGGGGTAGTACTCGATCCAGCACCTCTCGCAGCGGACCTCGAAGGGCAGCACGTCGAACTGCTGCTCACGCTCGTCGGTGACGTTGCGTTTGGGCCGGCCGTCGTAGAGCTGCATGGCGCCCTTGAAGACGCGCTTATGGTCCCTCCAGGCGTCCATGATCTTCATGCCCGCCTTCGAGCCGAGCATGCCCCCCAGGAGTGTCAGCACGCAGCCGACGTGCATCGCCAGCAGGCCCGGGCAGCGCACGAGCCTGGGAAAGAGCACCAGTCCCGCAATCAGCATGCCCGTCAGCGCCAGCCAGGCCAGCATCAGCGGCACGGAGTTGAAGAGGACCCACGCCTTGGCCTCGCCGATGAACGCCGACAGGGCGGACAACTGCGCGAGATTGACCGACCCCACTAACGTCACCCAAAGTAGTACTCTACGGACCTTCACCATGTGCCTCATTGTAGGCACGGCCGATGCAGCCGTGTCGGATCGAGCCGGTACTACTTAATCGATCGTGTCCCCCATGTCCAGCGCCGCGGCACCGCGGGCAGACGCCGCTTGAGGAATCGGCCTCAGGGGCTTATAATGTGATAAATGCCCACAGGGCATTCCTGGCCGGACATTCCTCCCAACGCATTCAGGAGATTAACATGAACCGCAGGGCCATACCCGTATCCGTATGGGTCATCTGCTGCCTGTCGCTGTGTGCTGCCGCAGCCGCAGGCGTCACCGGGCAGTACGTCCACGTGACCATCCCGGGCAACGGGCGCACGCTGTCGCTGGCCGAGGTGCAGGTCTTCAGCGGCGGAAAGAACGTCGCCCTGACGTGCCCGGCGGTGCAGGACACCACTGCCAGCAGCGGCGTGGCCTCTCGGGCCGTTGACGGCAAGACCGACGGGGATTGGCGCAAAGGCTCGATCACCCACACGGCCCAAGGCGTCTCGACGCCGAAGTGGGAGGTGAACCTCGGGGGGATGAAGCCGATCGACAGGATCACCGTCTGGAACCGCGACGGGCTTGAGAGCCGATTGAACGGTTTCCAGGTCTACGTGCTCGACAGGAGACGGAAGATCGTCTGGGCGGGGGGCAAGGCCCGGCCCGGCCGCGGGGCCACGACGTTCGCCGTGACGGCGGCCAGGGGCCCGATGGTCGGCAAGGCCGTCGCCAGGATCAAGCCCGGCAAGGCGCCGGCCGGAAGCAAGGCGCCGGGGCGAGACAAGAGCAAGAAGCGCCGCCGCAGGCCCAAGCGGACCCCGGCACCGGGCCAGCCCGGGGCCTCCCAGGGCACCGCCACCTCCCTGCGAATGGCGATCCAGGACCTGATCAAGACCTACGAGGCCAAGTATCCCAAGGGGCCGGAGTACCTCAAACGGCTGGCCGCCCTGGAGCCGAAGCTCAAGGCCGGCCAGGACAAGGCCGAGTTCGACGCCCTCCAGCGCGAGGCCCTTCTGGCCAACCCACTGCTCGATTTCGACAAGCTCCTTCTGGTCCAGCGCAAGGGCGCGGGCAAGGGGCTGCCGGCCAACTGGCAGGGAAACTCCTGCGTCTCCAACTCGGGCTACGAGAATTTCCTGGGCGTCATGACGCCGCTGAACAAGGGCCAGATCACCGAGGTGCACCGGCCCGCCGACGGGGGCTTCGTCGGGGACTTCGACCTCCACTGTGACGCCGACAAGATCTGCTTCTCGTCCCGGGGCAAGAACGGCGCCTGGGCTGTCATGGAGATCACGATCGACCCGGCCACCGGACGCAAGACCAGCGGCGCCGCCAGGCAGGTCTCCCCGAACGACTTCAAGGACGTGGACAACTACGACCCGCTCTACCTGCCCGACGGGCGGATCATCTTCGACTCGACCAGCGGCTACCAGGGCGTGCCCTGCGTCAGCGGCAAGTCCTACGTCGCCAACCTCCACATCATGGACGCCGACGGGAAGAACATCCGCCGGCTCTGCTTCGAGCAGGACAACAACTGGTACCCCGTCATGCTCCCCAATGGGCGCGTGATGTACCTCCGCTGGGAATACACCGACTCGGCCCACTACTTCAGCCGAGTCCTGATGCACATGAACCCCGACGGCACAGATCAGAAGGAGTTCTACGGCAGCAACTCGTACTGGCCGAACTCGCTGTTCTTCGCCCGCCCGATCCCGGGCAGCAGCACGAAGTTCGTGGGCATCGTCACGGGGCACCACGGCGTTCGGCGGATCGGGGAACTGGTGCTGTTCGACGCTGCCCGGGGCCGCCACGAGGCCGACGGGGCCATCCAGCGCATCCCGGGCTACGGCAAGAAGGTCGAGCCCCTGGTGATCGACCGCCTGGTCGACCGCTCGTTCCCGAAGTTCCTGCACCCGTTCCCGCTGAGCGAGAAGTACATGATCGTCTCGGCCCAGCCCACCAGCCGCTCGCTGTGGGGCATCTACCTGGTCGACGTGTTCGACAACATGGTGCTGCTGAAGGACGTGCCGGGCTACTCGCTCTACGAGCCGGTGCCCCTGCGCAAGACCCCTCGCCCGCGGATCATCCCGGACCGCGTCGACCTGAGCAGGAACGACGCGGTCGTCATCATGACCGACATCTACGAAGGGGCCGGGCTGGCCGGCGTGCCGCGAGGGACCGTCAAGAAGCTCCGCATCTTCCGCTACGAATACTCGCTGCGCAACACCGGGGGACACTACAACATCGGCATGGAAGGCCCCTGGGACGTCCACGTCATCCTCGGCACCGTGCCGGTGATGCCCGACGGGTCGGCCATGTTCCACATCCCCGCGAACATCCCCGTCTCCCTCCAGCCCCTCGACGCCGAGGGAAAAGCCCTCCAGATCATGCGGAGCTGGCTGGTCGGCATGCCGGGGGAGAACCTCGCCTGCGTCGGGTGCCACGAACCCCAGAACACCATCGCCGGCACCCGGCGAACGACCGCGGCGATTGGGATGGCGCCGTCGAAGATCACCCACTGGTACGGTAAGCCCAGGGGCTTCAGCTTCCTGCGCGAGGTCCAGCCCGTGCTGGACAAGTACTGCATCGGCTGCCACAGCGGCAAGCCGAGACCCGACGGAAAGAATATCCCCAACTTTGCCAACACGTCCTCCCAGGCCGGGTCATCGGTAGCCCGATCCGGCAGATTTCCCGCCAGTTACAACGCCCTGCACCCCTACACGCGGCGCAACGGCCCCGAGGGCGACTACCACCTGCTGACGCCCCTGGAGTTCCACGTCGACACCAGCGAGCTGATCCAACTTCTGGCCAAGGGCCACCACAATGTCACGCTCGACGACGAGGCGTGGGACCGGCTGATCACGTGGATCGACGTGAACGTCCCTGCCTTGGGCACGTGGACCGAGCGCGGCGCCAAGCCGGAGTTCATCAAGCGGCGCAGGGAACTGCGCAAGCTCTACGCCTCGCTCTACACCGACCCCGAGGCGATCGTGAACCCGTACGAGCGGACCGAGAAGTTCATCAAGCCCAAGCCCTGCCCCAAGCCCGCGCTGCCCCCGGCAGTTCCCGGCTGGCCCTTTGACGCTGCAGCCGCCAAGGCAAAGCAAGGCGCCGACGCCACGACGACGCTCGACCTCGGCGGCGGTGTGACGATGAAGCTCGTGCGCGTTCCCGCCGGGCAGTTCGCCATGGGAACCAATGCCGAGACGCCGCAGGAACGGCCCGTAGCGCGGGTGGAGATCGCCAGGCCGTTCTGGATGGGCGCGACCGAAGTCACGCTCAAGCAGTACCAGCAGTTCGACCCGAAGCACGTCAACGGCGTCTACGACAAGCACTACAAGGACCAGGTCAACCGCGGCTACTACATGGACCAGCCCGAGTTCCCGGTCATCCGCGTGTCGTGGAAGCAGGCCTTGGCGTTCTGCAAGTGGCTCTCGGCCAAGACTCACAAGCGAGTCACGCTGCCCACCGAGGCGCAGTGGGAATGGGCCTGCCGAGGCGGGACCACCTCGCCGCTGTGGTTCGGCGACGGCGACACGGACTTCTCGAAGTTCGCGAACATGGCCGACGTGAAGATGAAGGAACTGGCCGTCAGGGGCGTCAACCCCAAACCCATCAAGAACCCGCCGCCGGACCTCGACTTCGAGCCCAAGGACACGCGGTTCAACGACGGTGTGCTGCACCTGGCCAAGGTTGGCAGCTACCAGCCTAACGTTTGGGGCCTGCACGATATGCACGGCAACGTCGCCGAGTGGACACGTTCGGCGGTGCGGCCGTATCCCTACCGCGATGACGACGGCAGGAACGACGTCGGCTCGAACGGCAAGCGCGTGATCCGCGGCGGGGGCTGGCACGATCGCCAGTACCGCTGCACGTCAACGTACCGCCTGGCGTTCCCGGACTGGCAGAGGGTCTACAACGTCGGCTTCCGCGTGGTCATCGAGTAGCGCCCGGGCTCAACAGGACCGAGCCTCGGCCACACACGGCTCCACCGTGGGCGCCGGATCACGCCGCCTGGGCCGCAGGCGGTGAGGCCGGCCTCATGGGCCGTGAACTCCACAAGTGCTCGGTCTGACGGCAGGAACCACGTTGCCCGTGTAAACACCAGCCACCACACCATTTGACGCTCGCTCTGAGTCTCGACATATAATTTTCATATAACCGATAGATTTTATCGGGTATAATGCAGTGGTCTAAGTGCCTTTGCGGCAGCCGGGACGGTTGCTGTTAGTCCGTGCAGGTGACGCGTCGGTGTTCAACGACGTGTCGTACGGGCGTTGCCGATCGGCACTCGAAAGAGAGGACGTGGCGATGAGTGTACTGGCGCTGGCAGTGACCGCCGCCGAGTCGCACCGGAATCCGGCCTTGGCGGAGCTTGATGATGAGGACAGACGTCTGTATGCCCGGATCCCAGCCACAATCAAGTACGTCGATCATCCGTGTTTCCATGAGGCGGGGGTCGAGCAGGAGCTGTTCGGGCCTGGCGCCCGCGTCGTCCGCGTGCCGCGGTGGCGGTACTTCCCGGCCCTGCCCGAGGACGACTGGCGAGAGCCCCGGACGCGCATCGACCTGAGTCCCGACGAGCAGACCCATCTCTTCCTTCGGTACAACTACGCCAGGTTCCGACTCAGCAGGCTGCTGGACGGCAGACGGAACAGCCCGGGGCGTCAACCGCCGGCCGAAAGAATCGTCCGCTGGTATCGTCGGGTTCTCGGTTGTCGGGCTGACCTCGTCGAGGGGAACATGGCCTTGGTCGTGGCGATGGCCAAACGCACCCGGATCCTGAACGTCGACTTCGAGGACCTGATCAGCGAGGGCAGCCTGGCCCTGATGCGGAGCATCGAAACGTTCGACCTGACCCGCGGGTACAGGCTCTCCACCTACGCCTGCCGGGCGATCCTGAAGAGCTTCCACCGGCTCGCGACCAGGACGAGCCGGCATCGCCGGAGGTTCGATAGCCAGTTCGACCCCGACCTGGAACGCAGCGACTACGACGAGCGAAGACACGAGATGCAGCGGAACGACCGCGTGGACGACTTGCGCGACGTGCTCGCCCGAAACCGCGCCAAGTTGACCGAAACGGAACTGGTCGTCGTCATGCGGCGATTCGCCATCGGCATGGCAGGCGGCACGCTGCGCGATGTCGGCCGGACCGTGGGCCTGACGGCCGAACGCGTTCGGCAGATACAGCACCTGGCGCTGAGGAAGCTCAGGAGAGTCCTGGGCAGCATGTGATCGCAGGCGTGCGGCCGCCCGGCCGAGCCGGTTGCGTTGTGAGTTGGTGTCGCTGGCGGCGCAGCGCCCGGCCCGCACAGACTTGACCTGCCTGCCGCGACACATTACAACATCCCCATTGGCGCCCGTAGCTCAGCAGGATAGAGCATCGGTTTCCTAAACCGAAGGTCAGAGGTTCGAGTCCTCTCGGGCGTAGTGGCGTCGGGGGACGATCCTGCTGGTGTCTCGCCTGCGGCCAACGGCTCGCCGCGGACAGCCAACGCAATCTTCTTTGTGTCTTGACTCAACATTAACACTGTCAGCGTGTAATCTAATGCACTGGTAATGGAACTCCGGCTGTCGCTGGGCCGGCGCGGCCGGAGAGCCCGGCTGGCGCAGGGACGTGGTTCCGATGAAGCGGGATGATTCGGGTTACTGGCCGGCGGTGGTGCGCATCCCGCCGGGAACGTACAAGTTCCGTTACTGGGCCGACGGGCAGTGGTACTGCGATTTCGCGGCCTTCGGCGTTGAATACGGGCCACACGGCACCGTTGCGATCCTGAGGGTCCCGGCCGGTCCGCCCCGGGGCGACTGACCCGGCTCATGGCCTTGGGCCTGAACGCCACCGCATGCCCTCACGACCCTGCCTGACATCCGGCAAACACACGTGACGGACAATCCGGGCAGCGTCTGAGCACCATTGGCGTTGCCGTGAGGAATCTGCTTTGCCGGGGCCGGTCGCACGTCTATCATGGCAGCAGTTCCCCCGGCCGCCGTACCGGGCGGAGACTCATCGGGTGGGGGACAGGCCAAAGGCGGGAGAGACGGCCATGAAACCGATCCGCGTCGTGCCCGGGCTTGTCTTGGCGGTAGCCGCGATGCTGTTGTCGCCGGTCCCTGGTTCGGCCGCGCCACCGGCAGGCAGGACGAACCTCGTTACCAACGGCTCGTTCGAGGCGGTCAGCGGCTCGATTCCCGAGAACTGGCAGACGTCCGGAGACTCGGGCGTCAAGCAGGCCCTGTCGACCGACGACGGCAAGACAGGCACCCGCTGTGCCGTCCTGCGGTGCACGTCGTTCACCCACAGCGGCCCGGCGAGCCACGCCATGCTCGCCCAGGTGGGGGAGCTCTCGCTGACCAAGGGCCGGACGTACCGGTTCGCCTGCTGGCTGCGCGCCCAAGGCCTGCGCAGCCGGCACGTCCGCGTGGCCGTGTCGGACACGTCCGTCTGGACGAACTGCGGGCTGAACGCCGGGTTGGCGGTGGGCCGGGCGTGGCGGCGGTACGAGGTGTACTTCACCGCCACGCGAACGGTCAGCGCGGCCACGCGACTCCAGTTCTGGTTCAACGAGACCGGCACCCTCTGGATCGACGGCGTCGAGATCGTGCCCGTCTCGCAACTGAAGGCCGTCTACACGCGGCGGATCGCCCCGGGCGAGTCGAGGAACCTGCTTCCGAACGGGTCGTTCGAGTGCGGGCGCAGCGGCTGGGCCTCGCTGGGACAGGACGCCGGGTGGGGGAACATGTCGGGGCTGCACGGGCAGGTGCGCAAGGCCGACGCCGTGCACGGCGAGTACTGCCTGCGAATCGACCTGGGGCCCGGCAAGACGCCGGTGAGCTACTTCGACTATTTCCAGCCGGTCCGCGTCGAGCAGCATGCCCCGCTGGCGGCGAACGTTGGGTGGGTGAGCGTCGAGCGGGGCAAGGCCTACACGCTGTCGGCGTGGATGCGGGCCGATCGCGCGAAAGTGGGAGGTAAGCTGCTGTTCCGCCGGTGCAATCCCGGGCGCTGGCCGAGGACCCAGTCCCGCGACGTGGTGCTGACCAAGACGTGGCGGCGATACGCGATGACCATTCGGGCGGACTTGGACTACCTGTTCGTTGCCGCCGGGCCGGACGTGACCGCCTCGGGAAACCGCACCGCGACCGTCTGGATTGACGCCGTCCAACTGGAGCAGGGCGACAAGGCCACCGGGTTCGTCCCGCGCGGGCCGGTGGACGTCGGCATCGAGACCGAGCCGTTCGGAAACGTGTTCCCAGCCGGCCGCCCCGTCAGGCTCCTGGTCGGTGCGCGGAACGAGACGCAGCGCGCCGTGGCCCTGGAATTGAAGGCCGAGGCGAAGGACTTCTTCGGTCGCCCCGTGCCCCTGCCCCCGTGCCGGATGACGGTCGCCGCCGGCGGCTCGACGCGAACCGACTGGCCGCTCGGGCTCAGAGAACCGGGCTACTATGACGTGACCGTTTCCTGGCAGGACGGCGGCAAGCCGCGGAGCCGCCGGATGCCGCTGGCCGTTGTGGCCCGTTACGAGCACGCCGACTCGCCCTTCGGCATCAACCACGCCCCGCCGTCAGCGCACCTGTGCCGCCTGCTGCGCGACGTCGGCGTCGTGTGGGCCCGGGACTGGTCCCTGAAGTGGCAGCACGTCGAGCCGCAACCCGGCCGGTTCGATCCCAAGGTCGCCGACGTGCAGATCGATCGCGTCCGGGCGACGGGAATGCGGGTCATCTGCCTGCTGCCGCCGTTCCCGTCGTCTGACTGGGCGTCGACGGCCCCGCCGTCCGTGGCCTCGAAGGGCTACCCGGGCAACCGCCTGCGGATGGCGTACGCCCCGAAGGACCCGGAGCTTCTCTCGGCGTTCATCGCCAGGTGCGTGCGGCACTGCAGCAAACGGGTCGGCGTCTGGGAGTTCCTCAACGAGCCGATCTTCACGACGTACTCCTTGCCGGCCAAGACCAAGGGCTTGCCCGGTGCCGCCTACACGGTCAAGGACTACGTGGCCCTGCTGAAACGTGTCCGCGCCGCCATGAAGCAGGCCGACCCGAGATGCCGCGTGATCGGCGGCATCGGCGCCGGACCGCGAACGCTGACGCGAGAGTTCTTCGAGGCAGGGGGGCTGGACTGCGTGGACGTGCTCAACTTGCACATCTACCCGGACAAGGCGCCGCCGGAGTCGTACATCGGGCACATGGCGGAGCTGAATCGGCGGATGGCCGCCCGGGGCAAGGCAAAGCCCATCTGGATTACCGAATACTCGTACTACGCGACTGACGAACTGCCCTGGAAGCCGTTCATCAAGCCCCAGGGATGGGCGGCCAATCGCCTGCTGAGGGACGAACGCCAGTGTGCGGACTACTCGGTTCGCTTTACCCTTGTGATGCTGGCCTCGGGCGTGGACAAGGTTTTCTACCACTCCGGCGCTGGCGGACGGGTCAATCAGCCGCCGTTGGAATGCTGCCTGGTCGGATACGCCGGCACACCGCGGAAGGCCCTGGCCGCCCAGTCGGCGCTGGCCGGCGTGCTGGGCCCGCACCCGCGGTTTGCCGGGCGCCCGCCGATGCCGAAACGGGGCGGCTCCCCCGTCGAAGGCCTCTACGCATACGCCTTCGACTGCGGCAACCGCGCGGTCGTCGCCGCGTGGGTCGATCCCGACGTTATCGCCGCCCGGTGGTCGCTCCGCGCACCGCTCGGGGCCGACGTGCTGGACATCGTCGGCCGGCGCATGAAGGCCCGTAGCGTCGAGTTGACTTCGTCCCCTGTCTACATTGTCGCCCGCGCCATCCCCGCGGCCCGCCTGGCCGGGGCATGCCGATTATCGCTGGCGGCAGAATGACGTGCGGCTACTGCAGTTTCGGTCCGGCGATGCGCTCGCCGCGGCGCTGGCGGGCCTGGTCGGCCGGGTCGAACGTGCCGTAGAACAGCGCGTTGGCGTCCATCCAGGTGGCCAGGCGTTCGATGTCGGAGGGGCTGAGCTTGACCTTGCTGTGGCCGGCCAGGAGTTTTCGCATCAGCGGGCTGGCCAGCGCGCCGAAGTGGCCCGGCCGGACGATCGGCTCGCTGTTAACCTTCCGCCAGTTCCCGCCCCCGCGGCCCCAGGCGGAGAACGGCACGCGCCGGGCCAGGACGTTGTACGACCGCGTGTAGCGCCCCTCGGGCTGGCCGGTCAGCACGACCTTGCCCTTGGGCTTGGGGCCGCTGTGGCACGTGAGGCAGTGCTTGTCGATCACCGGCTGCACCAGCCGCGGGTAGCTGAATGGGTTCGACCCGTCCGGGCCGGGCGCTACCCGTGAGGCGCCGCGAGCCAATGCGCGGATCGGGCGGGTAATGGGCGGCGCGGTGGTGCGCGGCTCGTGGCAGCCGACGCACGCGGCCGTCTCGCCGGGACGCAGGTACGTGACCGACCGCATGATCTGGACGGCCTGTCCTTTCTCGTCAAGGACCTGGAAGGCCAGCGGCACGCCGGCCGGGGCACGGAAGCAGGCCGAGCCGTCCGCCTCAACCGGCACCGTGCCCAGGACCTGCTTGCCGGGCGAGGCGTTGGCCAGACCCACCGGCGGGTTGTTGATGCCCGGGGTGGACTTCGGCAGCACCTGGATGATCCGCAGCCGCTTGATCGCCACCTGTGGCAGGGCCGGGTCGGCTTCGTAGACGTCCTGCACGAGAAACGTCCCCTCGCCCCTGGCATCTTTCTTCTCCACAGGTGTTGGCACCGGTTCACGGGGCCGCCGGCGAAGCGGGATCGGCCACAGGCTCGATATGTTCAGGTCGCGGTACAGCAACTCCTTGTTGCCGAACCGGTCCACGAGGTAGATGCCGAACATGTTGGGCTTGTTGGCCTTCGGCTCGCCGACGAGAGGATCGAAGCTGTACGCGGCCAGGAAGGTCGTCTCCGAGAGCGGCCAGGGGCTTCGGTAGCAGTGTCCGGGCCAGCGCCGGGCCTCGACGCTAAGCGATGGTCGCAGATTGCCGGCCGTGGCCCGCCAGTTCGGCAGCAGGAGGGCCTCGCTTTCGGGGAAGGGCGTCTCGGGCGTCAGGCGCTGCAGCGGTGCGGGCCCGTCGACGCCCTTGCGGACGTCCACCAGCACGATGGACCCGGCCGTCATGCCGTGGTGCGGCGCCGCCGTGGCGATCACGCGCGGGCTGCCGGGCACCTGCCGAGCCTCCCACAGGCCCACCGGGTTGAACGTGTTGTTGCCGTAGAAGATCGTCGGCGAGCTGCCGTCGGGGCGGACGGTCCAGAGCTGCTCGTAGTACACCGCGTGGCGGTCGACGTAGTCCCAGCGCGTGTAGATGACGCGTCCGTCGGCCAGCACGGCCGGATCCCACTCGTTGGTCTCGTGGCAGGAGATGGTTCGGGGGTTGGACCCGTCGGCTTCGGCCAGGGCCAGCGTGTAGTTCTCGCAGCCGGGATTCCCGCAGCGGTGCCAGCCGCGGCGGCGCGTGGAGATGAACACGATCTTGCCGTTGGGCAGGTGCTTCGGGGAGAAGTCATCGAACGGCCCGCGCGTCATCTGCCGGACGCGCTTGCCGTCGACCGTCATCTCGTAGAGGTGGTAGTACCGTCCGGCGTGGCCGCGGCGGGTATCGCGCGGGGTCGTGTCGGCCTGACAGTACGAAAAGAGGATCCGGTCGGCATCGTAGGACAGTTCCGGGTGCTGGTAGCTTCCCGGGCCCAGGGCGTCCGGTGCGAGTTGGCGTGTGCGGAAGCTGCGGCCCGGCTGGTCCAGGATGAAGATGCCCCCGCCCGGTCGGGCGTATCGGCCGTAGTATTGCGTGAGCTGGTGACTGAAGGCCCCCGGAACCTGTTTGACGAACACCAGTGGCGTTCGCCCGGCCAGCGGATTGGCCAGGGCGATCGCTCGCCTCAGGACGTGGACGCGGCGCCAGAGGTCCTCCCAGTCGGGGTGATCGCCCCCGGCGTCCTTCCGGGCGGCAAGCGCCCTGTGACGCTCGCGCAGCGACTGCCACTGCCTGCGTTGGGTTCGCAGGTCCACACCGGCCGAGGCCAGGTCGGCGATCAGCCTGTCGCCTCGCCGCAGGGCAAGGCCGACCGCGGGGGGGTAGGTCGAGGCCTGACGCCCGGTCGTTATGCCGTCCTGCATGCGCCAGTCCCACGCGATCAGCGCCTGGACGATCGGGCGGCGCAGCGCCGGCAGGACTGTCGGGGCCCGGCCGGTCGGCTTGGCCTCGGCGGGCCAGGTCGGCACGTCGAACCGCCCCTTGGACGTTTCCAGTCGCAGCCCGCGCCACCGCACGCCCGCCTCCCGGCCGCGAGCCCGCGTCGTCGCCCGGATCACCGGTCCGGCCGCCCCGGCCTGACAATCGACCTTCAGCCTCACGCTCCGCCCGGGCTGCAACGTCGCGAGCGTACGCCGATCGCCAACGGCCAACTCCACCTCGGCGCCATCGCCGCCGACCAGGCACGCCTCGACCACAATCGCGACGCGCCCCTCGAGCCCTTGGCATGGAACGGAAACGCTGACGTGCTCATCGCCCTGCACGGCCGCCAGAAAGGACGTGGGCCGTTTCGTCAGAGCAACCTGCGGCCCCGCGCCGCCGGCCACGACCACGAAGCCGCAAACCGAAGAGCTAGCCGCTCCGACTGCCTGCCCGGCTGAGGTGACCTGGGCCGCCCCGAACCGCGGCTGCCTCACGTCTCCAGCCACCGGACTCGACCGGACGCATACCGCCACAACAATCGCCAGGACCAGTTTTCGCAGAGTCATCACTTGTGATTGTACCGCATCCAGCACGTCCTGACCAAATCCCTGCCAACGTCGAGCCTGCGCATGAACAATCCCCCGGGCGGTGGAGGAGCCACCGGCACGGGGGGAAGCAGGGCGAGCGTTGTCCGTCAGAACGGCCAGAGGAGGGGCAGGGCGACGGCGGCGACGACGATGGCGATGCCGACGATGTAGCCCAGCCAGGTCAGGTTGGCCGGGAGAAAAGCGGGGGCGACGGCCATCAGAATCACCAGGCCGACGAGGACCGCCGTGACCTGTGCGGCGCGCTTTTCCTGTCGGCGGAGGTCGGCCTTCATCACGGCGGCGCGTTCGGCGTCCAGGGCGTAACTGGTGGTCTGCACGGTGGTCTGCACCTGCTCGATGGACGACTTGATCTCCTTGACGTCTCGGGCGGTGATCTCTGGCGCGGCGGCGGCGACGGGCGTGGCGCTGTTGGCGGGGCCGGCCGGTGCGCCGCAGCCGGCCAGGACGGCGGTCAGGGCGGCCGCGACGAGAATGCCCACCGCCGTGCCGATGATCTTCAGGGCCAGCCCGTGTGCGGCCACACGGGCGATCAGGCCCTTGTCGCTGTCGCCGTTGCCGAGCAGGGCCTTGTCAATCCGTTTCAGCGTCTCGTGCATCGCGTCCATTTTGGCGAGGCATTCGGGGCGGATCGCGTCGGGGGATTCGTGGTGAGTCATGGCTGTCCTCACGATGAGACAATCACGTCCGGTGTTGTGGAATTGCGCACCCAGACGATACAGTATCCCCACAGGTACGGGCTGGTCTGGGTGTAGGACCACTTGAGCTTGCCGTCGTCCTTGTCAAGTATCAGGTCGAGATTGCCGCCCTCCATCAGCTTCACGTCGACCGCCGGCGTGGCGTCCACCCAGAACAAGGCCGGAGGCAGATACAAGTCAGTCCCGCTGGACTTGCCGAACGGTGACGTTATATCCGGCGGGTCGCTATTGTCGCCCAGCATCCACGCCTCGACCTTGACGATCGTGTCCCTGAAGTCCGCGTCGTCGATCGTGACTTCCTGCGTGGCCACGGACAGGCTGTCGTTGAACTGGATGAACTGGTCCACGACCTTGTTGAAGCCTATGCTTTCTGCCGTCACGACGGACGGATCGGTCGGGACCCACCCGCCAGTGGTGTCATACCGTGCGACGTGGCCGTCCGATGGGGCCGAGGCCAGCGTCAGCGCGGCGCTGGTGTAGTACCGCCAGTTCTGTCCCTTGCCCAGCGCCCGCCAGAACGGCACGATGTCGTCAACGGCCAGCGCGGTGCTGTCGTTGACCTCTCGCAGCGTGAAGGCCACGAGACCCGACGGGGCGGACAGCGTATCCCATCCGCTGTTGTCGGCCTTGCGGGCCACTTCCGTTGCGGTGTACGTGCCGTCACCGCCGGAGGCCGTGATCCTGCAGAGCCGCGTGTCGCCGAAATCCAGCATCAGGAGATCCCCGGCAGGTTGCTGTCGAGCGTCAGTTCGGTGACCTGCGAATCCCCGAACGTGACGGTCACCGAACGAATGAGCGGGTAGTTGACCTCGGCCCCGCCGTCCACGTCGAAGCCGATAACACGGCCGGTGGTACCCGTAACGCCCAACAGGGGCCGAAGCGCCTGCTCGCCCAGCGTACGTGTGACGAATGGAATGGTCAGCGAGCCCATGCCGAGTTCGTCCTCCCCGGCGTCGCGGAGGACCGTCGCATAGGCAGCCAGTATGGCAGCATCGTCCCGCGTGTCCTCCGTGCCCGGCAGGTCATCGGAGGCGGCGACCTTCTTGAACTGATCGAGTCGTACGACGCGGGTAGACAGGAGCGGCATGGCCCGGCCGGACTGCTTGCTCGCGGTGGCGCGGAGGCACTTGTCGTCCTCGATGGTTCCGGCGAGCGTCAGGCCCAGGCGGTACGTTCCGCCACTTCGCAGGGCGTTGTGCAGCAGCGTCAGGTAGCTGGTTTGCTGGAGCGCCTGGGGGATGCCCGAGTCTTCGGCGTCGGTCGCGAACGGGCACCACGACGCGCCGAAGCGGCCCTGGTCGCCGATCTCGAACAAATCTCCACCCGCGGCGCCTCGGATGGTCAGGCCCGCCCGATCTGTCCAGATATCGCCCGCATCGGTGATGTCGACGGTGTACGTGTTTGAACCAACGATCACCCACAGGTGGACGTATGCGGGCTTGTAGGTCGTCTTGTTGTCGTCGGCCCAGACGAGCGTCGGCCCGATCGGCCGGCCGCGGCGAAGGCAGTTGTAGCCGTCACCCATGCCGTGGTCGCCCGGGAGATCGGGAATCAGCGGGTTGTCCGACCCGTCGCAGACCACCTCCGAAAACGCCCCGTCCTCGTTCCAGGCGAACGAGCGGAACACGTGCCTGTACGACTCATGGTCCGAACCCGAGCGATGATACCGCGCCGCAAAGGTGCGCCAGTCGGTCGCGGCGATGCCGCTGCTCAGCAGGTCGATCACGTCGGAGGTGTCGTAGTCGTCCAGATCGTGATCGGCGGTGTCCCACGCGGGATGCAGGTCGCGGCCGTCGGCATCATCGTGGAACTCCAAGGCCACCTGAACGCGCTCCTTGTCGCCCAGGATGGTGACCTCGTTGCGGATGTTGTGCCCGTCGCGGAGAAAATCGAGTCGTTTGACCTGGCCGGCCTGGGCGTAGGCGTCCGAGACGCCCGTACCCTTGGGCGCCAGGTCCACCGTGACGGTCGTGGAGGCATTGCGGAGGTTCTCAACGTGCAGCTTGTGGAGGAACGACCCGGCCGTTTCGGACCACGGCTCGATGCAGAAGCCGAAGCCTAGCGGCTGGAGCACCGCGCGCATCGCTTCCGGGAGCGTCAACCCGTCGACATGGACTTCCCCGATTCGGGTTGTTGCGCCCAGGGTCGTCTCGATGGCGGTCCATTCGGCCTGGGTGATCTTGAGCGCGGTGCCGTCGTCGAACCATTCCACAAGCGACCGCAGGGCCTTGTACGCGGTCCAGAACTCGGCCTCGATGGTCGGCGAAGACTGGCCCTTCTCGACGACCTTCCGCCCCGGCGCGTCGAAGACGCTGCACCCGCGATTGGCATCGGCCGTGCTGCCGCCCGTGGCGAGAACCCAGTGGAACGAATCGTCATACATGTTCGGCCGGCCTCCGGTGTTGAAGATCACCGGCAGGTCGGACTGGTAGATGTTGGCCCGGACGAAATCGGCGTCAGCGTGCGTGCCGGCGAAGATCTTGTCCTCCACGGCGCCGGTCACGTGCCACTGGCCCGAGACGATCCTCTGCGAGAGCCTCAGCTCCGGCCCATAGGCCGTTACGGTGTGGGTCTCGTTGACCGGGTCGGCCTGGATCAGGAACGCGTCCTGCCCGGTGTATCCGGCGAACCATTCGGTCTGGCTGTCGTCGATCAGGCGGATCCGCTTGCCGTGGAGGTACCCGCTGTCCTCGGCATCTTCGGGAACGAATCCCTCGGCCTGCTCGAGCAGCCGCCGTAGCGTCAGGACGGACGGCTCGCCGTTGCAGCCCATTCGCAGGCGGACAGGCTCCAGGCGCGTTTCGGTAACCTCCGCGCCCCATGTCGGTGAGACGCTGCCGCTTTCCTCCTGCGTGACCGGGGCCGACTTGACCGTAAACGTCGGAATCTCGATTTCCGTGCCGGTAATACCCATGTTTGAGCCTTAGAGCAGTTTTGGATTTGCGATTGCAGGTTGTAGAGTGCGCGCCGCACCGAAACCTTGGCGTTCGGTCACGGCCGTTCAATCCAGAATCGTCAATCTAAAATCTACAATTACGTTGGGTCCTGTTCCATGATGGTGAATGTGACGGCGCAGCGGGCGGTGTAGCTCTGGCCGTCGGATTCGAGGTGCGTGGTGATCGGCCCGGCGGTGCGGTAGGCCAGCAGGACGCAGTACGTGTAGTCGTCGCCCGTCGAGTCGCGGTAGGTCTTGATCTCCGCGGCGACCTTTCCCTGGCGTGCGATGATGGCGGCCTTGAGATCATCGGCGGCCGCGGCGGCGCTGGCGGCGAGGTTCACTTCGAGGAATCCCCGTCCGTGCCAGATTCGCGGCCCGACGCCGTGGAAGCCAACGAACGCTCCGTCGACGCCGGGCATCGCGTGCTGCGTCATCCGCGGGTGCGGGCTGCCGGGCTGGATGTGGTAACCCGTGTGGGCCAGCGTCAGGTCGGACCCGTCCGGGTCCCAAACAGGTGGACCGGAGGCCATGGATCAGTCTCCCGTACGTGTTTCGGTGTTGGTGGCTGCGTCGTGGGGCTTGTACCCGTAGTACGTGCCGATGTGCACGACGGCAGCGCCCCGTTCGGTGAGGATGTCTGCAAGCCGATGCGGCTCGCCGCCGGCCCCGGACTGCCAGGAGGTGACCGGCGGCGCCGGCGCGGCGCGGCCGGCGCCGCCGTCGGACGTAGCACGTGCCGGGGCAGCGGCCTGATCGGCCGGGGGCGCAGGTCGGCTGCGCTCCTCGGTCTGGGCGGGGGCGGCCGGTCTTGTCTGTCTGAACAGGCGCCAGGCGCGATCGGCGATCTCGCGGTTGCGCCGGGCGCCGGTTGGCCGGGGCTGTTCGGCGTGTGGAGCGGCCGCAGGACTGGCGACCTGTTGATGCTGATGGACCGTATCAAGCAGTCTGAGAACACTCCTCAGCGCCGCCGCCAGCCCCGCCGTCTCACCGGAGACGCCTTTCATCGGGTGGATCCGGGTGTGGTTGACTCGCTGCAGTTGGCTTTCCACGTCGTTTGCCGCACGCAGGGCCTGGGCCGTGCCGGACTGCAGCCTGGCTTCCAGTGTTCGTGCCATCATCCATCCCTCCCGGGCCGGCCGAGCGCGTGGTCGAGCACTTGGGCAATCCACTGAGGCAGAGCCGTCGAGTCGAACGTCAACAGCGCCGCCAATTGCTCGGCGCTCAGGTCATACATGCGCAGCAAGCATCGCCTGGCGTAGCAGAAGATTGTCCGAAGAAACTCCACGTCCTCCGCCGGATCGACCACAAGGCGGGGATCGACCGGTTGTCCACAGGCGGGGCACAGATCGCCCTGGTCCACCGGAGCCAGCGAACGCAGCTTTCCGGCCAGTGTGACGAGCGCTTCGTCGACGAGTGCAGTGTCCGTTTGGACGTCGAGCGTGACGTCGTCGCCGTCGAACCGCGGCAGGATGCGCGTAGCGCCCGACGGATACAGCGGTGCCGCTGCGAAGTCCACGCCGCCAAACGTCAGGGCGGACCCTGCGCACAGGTAGGCGTCCGGGTGCGCCCCATCCGGGCCCCTGTTGCGGCGGGATGAGACCTCGATCTGCCTGATCTGGTCGGGTGTCATATCAGGTTACGGTCAGTGTCTTGGCCGAGAAACGCAGCGTGCAGCCTGCTGCCTGCCCGGTGCCGACGGATTCGAATGGTTCGCTGAACTGGGCGTCGGCGAAGCTGTACGATGCATCGGCCCCGCCATCCGAGGCCTCGCAGTCGAAGCTGAAGGTCGCCGGTCCTGCCTGGGCGGCCAGGGCACGAGCCTGGGTCGGGTCGGCCAAGGTGACGGTCCCGCTGTGCGCGTCATGCGAGGACCTGCCCGTGACAGCCACGCTGCCGTCGTCGGCAACATGGACCTGCGGGCCGAGGGACACCGGATCGTACGCGACTGCCGTGACCCCGAGGACGGCGGTGGACCCGAAGGTCACGTTGTGCGGGTTGATGAGGACTTCAAAGGGCATGGTGCTCTCCTCAATGCGAGCTGTTCGTGGCCGTTCGGTAGGCCACCTCTACGGGCAACCACGCGATTGCCCAGGGATCGGTTGGGTTCTCATCCGGCTGCGGTCTGGCGACCCGGATGCGGGGGTGGTACTCGCCGCCGGGGCCTTCGGCAAACCCGTTGGCGTCAGCAGGCGGGGCATCATGCAGGACGTTCCGGGCGGCGTTTATGAGCCTGGTCAGCTCGCGGCTCTGCTGGGTCGAGGTGGCTCCCTTCGCCGCGACCATCACCATGGCATGGAGCACGCACCCAACGGTCTGGTCCGGCACGTCGTGCGTTTCGGTGGCCTCGTAGACGAGGGCGGCCGTCGGCGATGCGGTGAAGCACTTGGCCTCGGCTTCGTCCCGCGAGCCGACCACGGCCACTCGCTCGAAGACCTTCCGGCCGTCGATGGTGGCGTTCTCCAGCGTGGTCTTCAGCGCCGTCAGGATCGCGTCATCAATATTGCTGACTCTGATTGCGGTCATGGCTACGTCTCACAGCCTCGTGACCGGCACGGCCGAGGGGTGTCGGGTCTCGTCGGCATCCTGGTTGTCGTCCGGGTCGGTGTTGAATGCGATATTCCATGAATCGATCGCCTCGCGGCGCTTCTCGTCGTGGTAGTTGCGCAGTTCGCTGTACATCGACTGCCCGGCCCTTTCATGGCTTCGGCCAAACGCCAGGGTCAGCGCCCAGTGCACGCATGCATCCTGCAACTGGTCGGGGTTGGCCAGGACGCGATAGTCCGGGCAGTCGCGCGAGGCGGCCGTCCTGTATCGGTTCTCCGGCGCACCGCAGCCGCCCATCTGGTCGCGAAAGAGCTGCGAGGCCAGCAGCAGCGTCTTCTTCGTCGCCGCGGCCAGGTAAACAGCCATGCCCGTAGTGGGGTCGTAGGCCGGCAGGGTGGAAAGGTCGCCGTATTCGAGCGAAAGGTCGGCATCCATCGCCAGGACAACGAGCACCTCGACTTCCGTCGCTGGATCGGCTTGATATGCCTCAAAGTAGAACTCGCCGGTCAGGCCGCTGTTGTTTGCGGCCGTCAGGGTACAACGCGCCGCTACATCAGCGATGCCGCCGATGTCGGCCGTGCCTGTGGCCACCTTGTCGCTGGCCGCGCAGGCGGGGTCCTTGTACAGGTTCACGGTGACCGTACCGTCGGTGTCGGCGGCGGTCATCCACAGGCGGCCGTCCTTCAGATTGCCGGTGGCCGTGGTCCGGACGCCGTTCAACACCCAGCGGGACGTGTGGATCCGGCCACGATCCTCGTATGCGAAGCAGTAGTCGAAGCTCATCGGTAGAACTCCCGGAGTCTGTCAGCGGGATCGTCGTGGATTCGTTTGAGCGTGATGGCCTCCTCAGTCCAGGCCAGCCACGCAGGCAGGTCTTCGATCAGGTACAGGTCTCGGTACGTGGCCAGCGCCTTGTCGCGGACCCGCCGCATGGCGTCGATCTGATGTGCCCGGCGCCCGTCGGGCCGGCATCCGCAGCCGACCAGGCCCACCATTCGGCAGCCGACTGACATCGCCCACAGGGCGGCCACGACGGCCGTGTTCGGCAGGTGATACAGCCGTCCGGGGTTCAGCCAGCGGGACAGCGCCGACCGCCACATCGGCAGGGGAACTGCGTTGGCATTTTGTGGTCCGTCGATGGCCTTGTCGTAGACGCACAGGCCGCGAATCCCGGCTCGCCGGGATTCCCAGATCCCCGGGTCGATCCAGACCGTCACGTCGGCCGCGACGCGGTGCACCGTTGCTGCCCGGTTAACGCAGATCAGCAGGCGGTGCCCGCGGTCGCCGCCCAGTGCCCGACGCAAGTCAGGTGCGATCTCGCCGCAGCCGAACACCAGGCAGGATGTTCCGGCCAGGGGAAGCGTCACGCCATGATCTCCCGCAGGGGTGCGCCCATTCGTAACTCGTCAATGCCATATTGATGGCAGGCGAGATGATGCAGGTAGTTCTCAACCAGTACGTGGACGGGATGCCATCCGTCCAGCATGTGCCGTATCGCCAGGGGCAGCCCTGAGAGGGTCGTCCGCATCGCGGCCCCGGCCATGGCGTACAGCGCCGGGCCGAGGCATAAGACCGGGCAGCCCATTACCAGGGCCTCGTTGCCCGCATTGGAGTTGATGGTCAGGCAGAACCTCGCTCCGGCGACCGCATCGACCAGCGACCCGCCGATCAACATCTGCGCGTGTCGTGGCTGGCCGCGGCGCCTCGTGCCACAGTTCCATGGCGAGACCGGATGTGGGCGAACGCGCAGCGGGATACTGCCGGGCATGGCATCTTCGACGGCGTCAACCATCGGCCCGGGGTGGTGGATCTCGCTGTCGCGCAGTTGCGAATCGGTGGGGACCTGCAGAAGGAGCAGGACGTATCCCTTGTCCCTAGCGGCCATTGGCGTGGGCGGTCCGCCCCAGACCGCTTCGAATCGACTGCGTCCGGCCTGCGGGGCAGGCTCTCTCAGCGTACCGGCCCAGGACGCCGTGTGGTTGAAGCCCACCGAATCGATCTGCGCCTGCCGCATCCGATCGAAGAAGCCCCACTCCATGATGAACGCCGGTTTGCCCGCGGCGCGGAATGCCCGAATCGCCTCCCCGCGGTTGCTGTGGATACCGTTCCAGATAAACGCGCAGTCGAAGTCCTCGTCGGCCCGGCCCGGCCCCATCGCCGGCCGATCGACCTTCACGCGGTGACCGAGGGCTCGAAGCCCGTCGTGGACTGCGCGCTGACACGTGCAGCGGCGCCATTCGGCGTTGGTGATGAGGAATGAGACGTTCATGGGCGCAGGGCCTCTGACCACGCCTGCTGCGGCACCGCCTGGAGGGCCGTTTGGGGTGAGAGGTTCACCATCTTTCCGCCGGCCGACGTCACGGCCCGGACGGCCCGGCGAAACTGCTTCTCGATGGCCGGTGGGACCGGGCGGTCGTAGTGGCCGGCGTTGCCTTGCGGCAGCGACGCCCACGGTTCGATCATTCGCCCGTGAGCCGGCGGGTGGTAGTCCACGCCGATCAGGTAAATCTTTCGAGCCCCGCACAGCCACGCCCAGTTCGCCGCCATGAGCACCACTGATGAGTTGCGCATGACCGCCATCTCACGGTTGTGGTCGTAGGCCGGCTTGTGCCGCCAGAGGGGAATCTGGCGGACATACTCGTTGCACCACGGGCCGCGGTCGCCGGCGGCGCCCACCTTCCAGCAGGTTGCCGGCTTCCAGTGCCGCTCGTGATACTCCCAGCCCCGGATGGGGTCCGCCCACATGCTTCGGTAGTGGTCCCGCATGCACACGGCCGTCCACGGCACGTGCTGCACTGAAGCCATCACCAGGCAGCGGTTCGTGCCGATGTAAGCCACGCCCGGAACCGTCCAGAAACCGGGCGCGACCTCATCGACACTGCCGCCGTTCCCCACGACGATCGCCGCCGTGCTGATCGCCGGGCGGCTACGACGCGTTGTACACCCCCTTGACGATCCTGCACTCACGGTGATCGCTCAGGTCTTCGTCCCAGTTGGCTGCGGTGGCCAGTTCGGCGTCGGTCGGGTTGGTCCCGTTGCCGGTGACCCACTTCATGCCCTGGATGGCGAACTCGACGTCGTAGTCCTGCCGCAGTGTCCAATAGGTGACCTTCTTGTCGGTCTCGACCTTCTCGATCGGCGCGTCCTCACTGACGATGGTGGCCTGCAAGGCACCCTCGCCAAGGCCCAGGACGTAGTACTGGGTGTAGTAGCTGGAGGTCAGCTCGTTGTAGAGCTGCGACGCGTCGATGACCATGATGTTGCGTCCCATCGCCATGGGCGCATCCTTGATGACCATCGCGCCGGCCACGCTGTCCACGACGTAGTTGGACAGGCCGTCGGCGATCAGGTCGGCCAGAACGGCACTGTGGAAGACCAGCGTCGTGATGCTCTCCCGAGCGTCGCCCATCTTGTTCAGGAGCGTGTTGAGCCTGGCGAAGGTGAACTTGGCCTTGGCTCCGCTGGCCTGCCCTGGGGTCGCATCGATAACGTGATAGTTGGCCGACGGCATGTCCATCGAATCGATGGCCGCGACGGCCGCACCAAGCAGGTTGTTGCGGATCGCCTCCAGCTTGTAGTCTGCGACGAACGCGGCCACGGCCTCGGACCACTGGGCTGCCGTCGCGGCCCCGCGAGTGACCTCGTCACGGGTCCACTTGCCGTAGGCTCGCCTGGCCTGGTGCACGGTGGCCCCCTTGGCCTGGGCGAACGTCGCGGGGGTATCGGCGGTGGCCGGATCCGCCTCGTCAACATGCGCGTCCAGACCGGACGGGCGCGCGAACCGGATCGGCTTGCGGTAGTCGCCGCCGATCGCGTTCAGGTATGCCGGGGAGTAGTCGAGCGTGATGGCCCCGCCGGAGGCGGCGTTGAACACATCGACCTTCTCCATGAACTGGCGAACGCCCTCAAACTGGACGACTTCGGGGATGACCATGTTGGTGCTTCGTGACATCGGTATGTCTCCTTACGGTGCTTGGTTGACTGGTTCGCTGGGTGATCGGTTGACACAGGGCGCCTTGAGACGTTCCCGTGTACAGGGCGCCGCCGGGCGCGTATGGGCTGGCCGGTTGACCGGTCAACGCGTTCACCGGTCGGCCGCACGAACTGATGATTACGGTCTAGGCCTTCTCTTCTGACGGGCGAGCTTTATGAACGCCGCGCCGCCATGCTTTGCGATGAATGCCGCCTTGGCGTCCGGATCGGCCAGAAGTTCGGCCAACGTTGGGCCCGATGGCGAGCCCTTGTACGCCCCGCTTCCGGTGTCGCCGGAAGCCGGGAGGAAGTGCTTGCCCGTGTCGGTGGCCAGGAACTCGGCCACCAGGGCATCGATGCCGATGGTCTGGTCCGACCCTTGGCTTGTGTCGATAACCGGGTCTCCCAGGCGATCGACGACCTGCACGACGGCGCGGCCGTCCACGAACTTGGCCGTAGCGCAGTGTGGGTGGAGGTTCTGGATCAGGTGCACTGCCGCCGTTACGTCGGTAACGCCCCGCCTGGCCAGTTCCGCCTGGATGGGTGCCGTCACGGCAACCCTCTCGAACGCGGCCATCGCGCTGTCACGGTCAGCCGTTACGGCGACCAGATCGGCATCGAACTGCGCCTGCCGGGCTGCCAGAAGTTCGTCGTACCGCTGGGCCACGCGAGCCTGGTCTTCCTCCATTGCGGCCCGTTGGGCCTGCAACTGCTGAAAGAGTTCCCACTCCTCGTCCGACAAGGACCGCCTCTCGAGTTCGGCTATTCGGCTCTCGGCCTTCTGCGCTCTCTGGCGGTACTTTTTCGATTCCGCCACGAGCTTGTTCCGCTCTGCCGCAAATGGGTCCTCTGTCTGGTCACGGGCCTCGGGTTCGGGCGGGTCCTTCTGAACGGTTGACTCCTCGGACACTGAGAAACTCCCTTGCGCGTGCTGCGCACGACTGCTGATCCCCGATCGCTCTGTCTATCGGTCCTGTCGCTTCTTGAGTTCGGCGCGGAGTTGATCGGCCCGGCCGGCCGCGTCGCGGGCCCGCATGAACCGGCCGTCTGCGAGGCTGGCCACTTCGCGGAGCTTCCTGACGTTGTCCCTGATGGCCTGGATATGTCCGCCCATGGCCTCGCGGGCCTGCTCGTAGCGGCGTGTGGCTGCGTCTCGGGCTCGAGCAAGACCCCCGACGTCGCGGCTTCGGAGTTCGACCCGGGCCAACTCGACCACCAGGGCGATGTCGCCGGCCAAGTCCGCTTCGCTCTTGCCGAGCGTGCGCAGTAACTCATCCTGCAGTGTCCTGGCATCGTCGGGTCGGGGGTTACCGTGCCTCTGCACGATCCGCCAGTAGCGTCGCAACGCCTGCACGCGAGCCGTGCGGTCCGCGGCTCGCTGCCTGCTTGCCAGCACGGTCACCTGTTCGCCCAGCGCGTCGATCGTCATTCTGTCCTGCCTTTACGTGCCGCCGCGACGGTAGCCCAGTCGCTGGGCACGTGCGCACAGCCTGAGGTAGGGCGCGCCGCTCGGCGTATCTGAGTGTTCCGCGATGAACCGGCTCTTCTTCTGGGGGTCCCGGTCGAACATTTCGACCAGCCGAAGCACCTGCTCGTCGCTCAGGGCGTCGATCTCGCAGGTCGTCAGGGCGTCCGCAGTGGAGTTGTCGGCCTTGCGCTGCCTGACCGATTCGGTCGATCGGCGCAGCAGCGGATCGGACCTGGCCTTCCTGGCAAGCCACTCGGTGGGGTTGGGTTCGATGCGGAACGTCCCATCCTTGTCCGGGGCGGCCTTGAAGTGGTCCTTGTAGATGCCGAGGACGAGTTGGGGGTCGATCTCCAGTGTGTCGGCGGCAGCGCGCAGGGCCTGGTCCAGGATGGCGTCAGCCGCCTGGCGGCGCAGTGTGCGGTTCTCGTCTTGAGCTTCGACCAGCCGGCGGTCACGGGCGTCTGCCTCGTCGCGCATCGCCGAGAGTCTCTCGATTTGCCCGCGAAGGACGGCGTTTTCCTCCTCAAGCGCCTTGAGGCGTTCGGCGTCGATCGGGTCGGCGTCGCCGTGCCCGTCGTCGGGCGTGTCCTGTTTCGTCTCGTCTGTCTTCTCAGTCATGGTCTGTCTCTCGAGGTGGGCCGACCGTCATCTCGGCAACCTGCTGCATTGCAGCGGCGTACGCTTCGTCATCCTCGCCGGCCAGCGCCTTGATCAGTTGCCGCAGGAGTATCCGCAGCGGCTCGGGCACCTGGCGATGCGTGTCGGTCTTCACCAGAGCGCCAATGTTGGCGATAATC
>Ga0180431_10002180_pt1 | contig 26596 bp, 45 predicted proteins | sample SS_ome_11_FD_132459 | JGI IMG/M metagenome (GOLD analysis project Ga0180431, IMG submission 132459) | Hypersaline lake sediment archaeal communities from the Salton Sea, California, USA - SS_1_MS_1 metaG | ecosystem: Environmental > Aquatic > Non-marine Saline and Alkaline > Hypersaline >... | reverse complement strand
GCCGGGATTGCCCTCTAACACCTTTAGCGCGGTAGGTTTAGGTTTCGTTCCCGGTTTCGCCATAACTGCATACCCTCTTGCTCTAACTTGCGAAAATTCACGCGTTGCTGCGCGTTCGGTTTCAGAATCTACCCCTCAAAGTTTCTAACCCCCTACCCCTCTTTGTTTTAGCGTGATGCGCTATGCACAGTGATTGAAGGTTATCGAGTCGATGTTTCCCGCCTTCTGATAGCGGTATAATGTGATGTACCTCTTGAGCTGGCGTTGTCTTGCCCTGCGCTTTGCATGCTTCACATAGTGGATCTCTGCGTAGCTTCATCAGTCTGACCAATCGCCAGCGTGCGTTGTATCCGCGCTTGTGAGCGCTTGGGCGTCTTGCATCTGCTTCCTTGCGTGATAGCTGTGTATGCTTCTCACAGTGGCGTGTTCCAGAAGGAACGACCGCCGAGCAGCCTGGATAAGCACATCGTTTGAGTAGGGTGATCATGGGAGATAGATTATCCCCCCTTCGGGCATATCTTTTAGACGTAATTTAAACGCTTCATGCTCTCTTTTCTCGACGTCTGCAAGCCTTGCATCTATACCAAGTTCCTCGGAATAACAGCCATCAAATGAATCCATATCATAAGCACCTGTTAAATAATCTAATAAGCTACATTGCAGAGAATCCCTGTTGAACATATCCACAAGATCAGCATACCCTTCAAAATCTTCTTCGCTATAAACCATAGAATGACCGCCCGTTATGCTCATCCCGAACTTCCATTATATCCCCGGATTCATCGTAATCATCAAGACCGTACATGCGGGTTTGACCTCGAAGGCCAGACCAGAATCTCTTGCGATTAACCTCACTTACATAAAGTGCCGCCACTTCATGGTCTTTAATGTCGTAGTAAACCTTACTACGTATTGATCTATTCTTGTTTTTGTTGGGAGCGCGTTTCCATGACTCTATTGTATCTCTACGTATCTTATCTTCTTGTGGGTCATTAACATAACAACATGCAGGGAGCTTTCTGCTACCTACGATCACATTGTCGATACCCTTCATCATCATCCTCCAGAGAAATTATTATCCTCTCTCTACTTTAATTATAGCATCTGGCACGCTTCTTGTCAAGCATAAAATGGGGGATATTCCCCAAGTTGGGTATTATTGCGCAGTTAGGGTGGCCGGATTGTACTGTACGGTACACATAATAAAGCCCGACACCTGGAATAATGCAATTAATCCTCTTTTCTGTGTGGGTGTCGGGTTGTATGTTAAAGCGTGCTATTTGCTATATAGCACACCGTGTCAAGGGTCCGATGTACTCCACGTCCATTATCCCGCCTCCTCCTCTCCAGAATCCTGATTATCTCTTGCAGATCCCTGTGAATCGCCTCTGATTCCTGTAGTATGCGGTCGGGGGTATCTATTGCTTTACCGCCTCCTCAAATTCTCTTTTCGTGCTTTCCCTCACAAATATTTTGGCCATTAATTTATCTAACCCCCCTTTGGCCGAATCTATCACTCTATCTTTTACTTCAAGATACATTAGGGCCACATTATTCTTCCATGCTGCACATGAAACCGTATCATCTAATGCAAGGTTAGTTGCATATTCCCAAAGGTCAAACAGGGGTTCGTCGTAATCCTCCCTATCCTCATCCTCCCACTCTTCCCCACATCCGGTATAAACAAATTCATATTCAACAAGCGGTAATAATAGCCCTAGGAATATGATGCAATTTTTGAGTTTTCGTGTCCTGATCCCTAAGTCTGATTCGTTGGCTTCATTCCTAATTGGGCAAAGCCTCTTTATTTCTTCCATTTTACCCTCCAATACACTTCGTCAAATACGCCATGACATTATTCGGCCTGAAATCCTTGCATGCTGCTATCAGCTCGTTCCACCGTTTCTGATCGGGGCACTTGGCTACAAGGCGTTTCAGAGCCGGGATCTCACTATCATCTATCTGTAAGGAAACCTGGACATCGTCAATTATGCTATCGAGCATAGAATCCGGTTTCCTGGAGAATGGGTTTTGAAAAAATCGTCTTTTCCGGTTCTTGCCGCTACTGCCTTCATGTTCTTTAGTAGAAGATACGATATTATCTCTCTTGTATTGTACTGTATTGTATCCGGAGACTTTTGTTTTTTTGTCCGTACACTTGGGCTTGTCATGTCCGGACATATCGCGGATTTTCCGCTTTGTGTAATCGTCTATAAACTCCTTAAATTTAGGGCAGTTAATAGTGATTGAATCGCCTTCTCTGATGTACCGAAACTTCGATTTGCTCTGATAGTAATTTAAAATTGGTTCGAGCGAACTTGAATAACACTTGAATTTATTTCGGATTTGTTTCCAACTTCCAGAGAAGTTTCCTGGCATTTTGGGGTTGAAATTGGATGCCATGAGTTCCAATATACCGAAATAAACCCAGTATGCTAGTGCTCCGAATCGTTCAGTGGCCTCGAAGATGACGGGATCTTCGGAAGCGTTAGAATGGTGTGCGAACCACTTCATTCCTAACCTCTCTCGCAATCCGCTCTATCCGCTTCTCCATAATCCGCTCTTTATTCCTTCGATAATATTCCTTATTGTATAAACGCATTTTCTCTTTCAGCTCATCCCTATTTCGCAACCACCACTGTCTCTGGAGCTCACGTATCCGGCTCTTATGAGTGCGGCGGTAATTTCTCATGTATTCTCTATTGTCCAAAACGCTCTCCGATTCCGGTAAATGATCCTGGGGGTCTGTTTCTGGAGAATAAGCAGCCGGGGATTTAGGGGTTCTATCAATTAGAATAAGCTGCTATCTATCGACCCCCAGGCTGTGATTTAATCTCTATAAGCAACCTCCCTGCTCATTGTATTGTATAGCCGAAATCTGAACCCCCATTATTTACCTCCTTCCCCCTTCTCATACGTCTGCTCGAAGATGTCGGGCTTGCAGGGGCGTATGGCCGGATTCCCCACCCGACTCCCGAGAGCATATCTGCTCTACAACTAACTCCATCCTGGTTTCGTTGCCACTTGACAGACAGCATCTACTCCCTTTTCTTCCTAGTGCTGTCAACACTACCAGAACTGCTCTGCCTCAACTATCACCGGCTTCTTGCGGTACTGCGCCATGAGCGGCCTCCTTTAAATAGTTTTGAATGAATAAGTTTGCCGCACTAACCATATCATGGAATTTATTCTTGTATTCGTTAATCATAGATTGCCAAGTAACATCTTCAACATGGATTATTGCCCACTCCTGGTCGTTTCGATTGTTATAGTAATCTCTGGAACCGTTGCCGCCATGTGTCACCAACCCATCGCCACCCTCTATAATATGAAAGATCGGGTCGTCTAGTTTAACTTCGACTGCGTAACACTTTGTCCAACCGACAGTTTTGTTTTCGAATATCCAGGCTATTAGATTAAGTGCATCCCGCGATAAGCCGTTGCTATTTTGGCTATCATTAACTATTTTCTTATCCATCTTATCTATACTCATGCCTCCCCCTCTTGTGATAAATCCCTCCGAACATCGAAAACAGCGACAAGTCCTTCACCAACGTATCAGCGTGAATGGTCAGGTCTGATACCGATACCCGCCCGTCTGATTGTGCATCCAGCCACGTATGACACCGCACGCTATCAAAGCTCACGCAGTCGAATGTCCAGGGTGCAGAGGGTAGCAGGATTGAGATGAGCCCGTTGCCCAACCTGAAATCGTACTGTGTGCAAACTTCGGCGTTGTCAGAGAAGTCGATGTTAAGAATGCGGGCGGTATCGGAGGGCGAGCTGGCTAAATCCTCACGCCACGCTCTGATATAATACTCCCTGTACCCCCACACATCGGCATGTTCGAACTCGGTTGCGGTAACATAGCTTACAACCGAATCTTCTAGCATGACGAAAAAGCCGTCACATTGCGGGATATTTGGGTCGTGCCAGGTCAGTATCACGGCGAGTAGTAGGATTAGCATTGCCTCTCCTCAATCTTCTTAACCTTCTCATTTACCTCTTTCCAATCGGCGTGCACCGTTAGAATATCGTTCATAATACTCGTTATCGGCCCCTCCATCGTGTGTAGCAGGTGCTTCAGTTTGTCAAGGTCAGTTGGCTCATTCATCCATCAACCTCCCGCATTGCGCTGCCAACACGGCGTCATAGGCGTTCTGCTCACGTTTCCGCTCTGTATCATTCTTGAACGTGGGAACATCCATGTCCAATATTTGGCATGCTTCACGTAGCATATCGTCCTTTGAAGCCGCGCCGCTGCCGCATGTCAGTTTCTTAATCGTGGTATTCGGCAGACTAATCCAGGGGATCCTATTCGATTCACACCATCGGATTGCTATCGCCTCGTACCCGCAAAGCTCTCCATAGACTTGCCTGTTGTTCACGTAAGGCGGTTCCTCTATCACGACCCTAGTTATGTCCTCTGGCTCTGTATCGCCAGCCCAGTCCTCGAGAGTTTCCCATAGCTGGTGATATCTCTGCCCGTATTTGCCCGACAGTTCAATCGTATCGAACCACCACCCCTTGCGAAGCTCTGTGTTAAGGGCAGCCCGGCCTAGCATCTTACCCAAGTCTATGCCGAGGTAGATGCTCATTTTGGCTCCTTGTGTTTGAATGCCTTGTCCAACTTATCCGGTATCCCCATTGAATAAACCGTCCTGCATATCAGGGCTATGAACACAACGCCACAGCACAGGAACAATGCAAGCATGATGAGCAGAATGAATGCGGGGGCGGCTGTCATCTATTCGCCTCCCACCACTTCTTCGCATCCTCTATCACGCCGCTGTAATCGCCAGCCGTGATACCGCTCTTTAACGCCGCCTCATCCTGCTCCATGCTGTACCCGATAAGACGCAGTACGGTGTTCACATCATCTTCCGTGTTATCCTGCTTGTCGAGAATGGCCTGGAGTTCATCGGACAACCCCGGGGAGACAATGGTGGTATCCTCCCCGGAGCTTTCCCCCGCGACTTTGCCATCTGTGATGCGATCCAAGTCTGTCTCTGGCTTCTCCTCTATCACTTCCGCTTCACCGAGGTCTATTGCCTGTGAGATACCGGCTTCGGCGTATTCGTCTAACGACACTGCACGCCTGACATCAGAGGACGATGGGGCGGTTTTAAGCGCACGCCTGATAACCGTCTTTTTCCCCATCTCTACGTAATGTGTTTTCCAGGGGCTAAACCCCTTCGCCTTGCTCTGCTGCATTACATCGTCAACTTCCCATTTCCACATCCAGTAGTGCTTCACAGCACCATCCTTGAACTGGATAATGGCGTAGAAGGCAACGATGTCATTATCGCCCTGTCGTTCCTTTGAGCGAACGTGCTTGATGTCTGGATGCAAGCCCTCTATGTACTCGTACTCGTCCTGCTGATATACCACATTGGCATAGACAAGGCTTATCTTGTTGGAACGGTAGGCGAGTTCTATCAGCCCTTTGTATCCCGGCTGAAAGTTGCAGACGTTTCCATACGGCACAAGGTACGCCTCGCCCAACTGCTTATCCAAACTCAACCCCAACTGTGCCGTCTGGATAACCGATGCTATAAGACTGGCTTGCGTACAGTCCAACAGCTTCGGGTTGTCCTGAATCACCATCATTGCAACCCGTAGCATCCGTTCTGGCGTCAGGTAGCTTGGCAGTACCGCCGCTATCTTGGGTTTGTACTCTTCAAGCAACGTCTGAACACTCTCCAATTTCTCCTTCTTCGATACCGCCGTAACTTGGTTAACTCTTGCTGGTGTGTTTGGCATGTTTCACTCCTTCACATAGGGGCAATCTTCGTAGTACCCGCACCATTTGGGCGAGCACCACCAGTTACTTCTGTCTGTGGGCATAAAAACACCGCTATCAAGTAATTTCACGGCTGTCTCGACACGCAAAAGGAACGATTCAAGCTGTGCTTTCGTGCGTGTAGTCTCTTGCGTCAACGACCTGTACCCTAGCTTGGTAGAGGGCAACAGCAAGAAGTCCATCGACAAATCCTCTGGCATCTTGCCGTGTCTGGCATAATAAACAAGGGAGTACATCGTCAACTGATCGTCAAGGTCTGCCCTGTCTCTCGGCGGTGTTCTCGCACCCGTTTTGGTTTCTTTTATACCATTTTCGGTTACAATATCTATCCTGTACCGGATTGGTCTGACACCCGTTTTAAGTTCGCCCTCACTTTCAACGGCGACTGGTTCAATCTTGGGAGCGCATTCCACGTAGTGAGTTTCTGACAGACCAATAGATTCATCTATCAACTGCCCCTTGATTTTCTTCTTGCCGATGGTCTTTTCATCACCCACAAGACGGATGCCCTCGCTCTCTATCTTGGTTGCAACTGAATCTCTAGCTGCATCTTGAACAACCGATAATGGTAGAAGCTCGCCCGTTTCCAGCTTGTTCTTCATATTCAGTTCGACGCCCTTGTGGGTAGCGGAACCACGTATCAGCGCAATCCCTGGTGGCTTGATAGCACCATTAATATACCGATGCTCGTACTGCTTCGGGCATTTCATCAGCATCCGTATCTGTGTCCAAGAAAGGTGCATCAATCCTCCTCATCTACAAAATACGTTTCGATAAAAAAGGTAAACTCACTAGGGTCAAATATTTCTGCCAACCGCCTAGCAAGGTCTTCAGTTTCGGTTTCCGCGTAACCTGTTATGTCAACAGATATAACCTTTGCATCATTATCGCGTCGCCTGATAAGGTACTTTTTCTTTCCCATCTCAACCCTCCAATTCAAAGTTCAGTATGCTGTCGATTATCTTGTCCAAATAGTTCTGGTGGTCTCTGAACGTGCCCGCCTGGCCTGCGATGGCAGAGTGCAAACCGTGTGAATCGGGGTCTCTGCTCTCCCGCAGCCGCCAGTGCTTGCTACCCCAATCCTCTGCTACTTGCTCATGGTGCAAGCAAATGTCCTTTAGCTGTTCGGCTACTTTGGCATCTTGTTCACGCTGGTCTGGCATCAGTCCATTACCCGCCTTGCTTCTTCCTCGAAATGGTCATATTCCTTAACGAAATCTATCTTGTACTCGCCTGGGGGGACCGCAATCTGTTTGTGCTCCTCATGGGTAACGGTGCATCCGTTTGGGTTACTTAACCACAACACACCATTCTCGTCCTCCCGCAGTTCTAAATCATCACCAACTGCAACGTGATGATGACCCGTTGCCTCGCCTTCTGCTAGAACCGTGTGCTTGAGCTTCTTCGCCCCGCCAGGAATCCCATCGACCGCTACTATCAAAACGTCTCCATGCTGGTAAAACACTTTGAACCTCCTACGCTAGAGTAACCGGGCTTTCACTTCTCCCATTCCTAAAATTCAACGCCTTCTCAACCGTATTACAATCAGGATGGACACCCTCGATATGGTAAATGCCTATTGAAGGATTACGCATTTTCAGATATGGGCGGCTTCTGCCGTCCCCCAAATCAAGCATCAACAATTCATATGTATCTTGCCTATCAATGCACTTGGCCCCTAGTTTCTCGCAGACGCGCTCGACACCCACCTTGCGTACAATCTCACGCCGCACCTCTGCGTTCTTCTCTTTTAAAATAAGTTTGGGATCAAGTTCTTTGGCAGGGGTCTCGGCTATTTCACGAGATACCCGCACGCCATGTAAGGCCCATATAGAAAACCCATCAGGATAGGCAACGGCAGGGCCGCCGTCTGCGTGTATAACACCGTCTTTTAGTTTGCAGGTGTTATGGCGTTCGGAAACTATACAGACGTTTTTGAACGGAATACACCAATTTGCATTTTGGCCTAATGCAATTAAACCGTCTACTTTCTTGGTTTGTGAAACAAGGCCACATGCGAATTTAAAGTATTCGTAAAAAGCTAACCACGGCGCATCATGTTGCCCATACACGCTGTCCCCCACGCTGTCCAACACGCTGTCCCCCACGCTGTCAAACACGTTGTCCCTCACGCTGTCCAACACGCTGTCCCCCACGCTGTCAAACACGTTGTCAAACACGTTGTCCCTCACGCTGTCAAACACGCTGGCCCCCACGCTGTCAAACACGTTGTCAAACACGTTGTCCCTCACGCTGTCCAACACGCTGTCCCACACGCTGGCCCTCACGTTTTTGTCTTTAATGTATGAACAAATAATGGCGTTTGCTAACGGCGATGTTGTCCATATGATTTCCTTTGGTGGTTTAAGACCACCGCATTTGTACATAAAGCTAACGGCTGCCCCTGCCTTTTCTCTGTCAATGGGGGCTGTGCATAGCCCTATGCGAAGCCACTTATCGCGGAATTCTGGCAGCCTTGCCTCTTGTTCTTTTGTTAGTTTATCTATCATCTCACACCTTACAGATAAAGCCCGCTATCAGTCGTAGTGCGAGCACGAACATTGCGAACAGCGTTATGATCCATAGCGTTCTATCCACCGTTTTCATAATGACCTCCAGAAAAGAAACGCCCCGCCTAATCGGTAAACAAGGGGTTACTGTGGTGGGAGTGGGGCATTTCAAACCTCTATTTTATTTCGTGTGCGTTAATGAAATTGTCGATGTTGTGAAGGATGTTCTTAACACGGTTAGCACGGGCGTAATTTAAATGAGCATTTTCTGCTTTTATCAAAACACTGACAACATCAGTACCCATCTTCTTGCTTTGCGTGCTGATATGTTCCAAGAACTCCACAACCTCATCAAACCCCTCGACAATCGGCCTGTCGATTTCTGCGCTCATCTCTTTCATGTTCATCTTTCTCTCCCTTCAAAAGACACTTCGGGGCGGGGGCAAACTGATGATGGCTTTCAATTCCCCAAAATTAACTTGCTCTATCCCCCGCCCCTTGTGCATCCAGCCCACCCGCGTGCGGTATGGGCCAGAAAGCTATTCAACAGATCCACGCATACTGTTTATTTCATTATTGCCCTGTATCGGGCGCGGTATGCGTAGCTCTGGAGAAAACAAATCGTCAACTGTAATGCCGAATATCTCGCAAAGTTTGCTAGTTGTTATTGTATCCGGCACAGAGAGGTTTCGTTCAATGCGGTAAATGTACTGGTGATTCTTGCCCACCATTTCGCCCAGCTCTCTCTGCTTCAGTCGTTTTGCAAGGCGAAGGATTCTGATCCTATCGCCCAGTTCGTCGTATATCTTCGAGTTTTTGTTCATATCTCTCCGCTAGTTTGTTAGGCCGGATTTTTAGCTCTTGGTAGATTTTGCGGGCTAAAGAATGTCCGGCATCGATTTTGCCATTCTCAATTTGCAATAATTTAGACTTATCCATGCCCAATATCTCTGCAAGTTCATCGTCGCTCAAACCGTGTAAATCCCGTATCTCTTTTATTAACAAGCCAAAAGCCTTCATTTCCTTGTGTCCCTTCTTCATAATGATGGTACATTACCATTATTGTGGAATTATGTCAAGAAAATAATATGCCAATCACAATATTGATATTTCGATTAGTTAGTGGTATAATGGTATCGAGGTGGTAAACGTGGTCGAATATGACAGAGAAAGAGGGCGGTTAATAAAGCTCGCCCGCATAAATTGTGGACTAAATCAAACCCAACTGGCGAGATTGGTCGGATGTAGTCGGTCATCTATATCGTATTACGAAAAAGGTCGAGAGTTCCCTTATCGGATAGGTGTCAAACTATCACGGGCACTAGGTATTTCACAAGACCAATTAAACGGAATCGACAGTTTTTTAGAGATTAAAAAGAAGGGGAAAGAGAAATGATGTCCATTTTTTATATTGTGGGTATTGGCATGTTAATTCTTTGGGTATGCTTGCCATTTGCCATATTTGGTATTAAAGATAGGCTTGATAAGATCATCACTGAGCTACGGAAACTCAATCTAACAAGTCAAAAATAGGGCCAGGACCGTTCGGCTCCTCCACGGACATAACTGCGGCCTAAATGTCCTATAAATGTCCTATTAGTAGAATAGTAACCTATGGGACCGTTTTGTTGGGACACCTTTTGTCCCGATTGTGACACCCTTTGTCACAAATGCTACGCGAAAAGTAGCATCTGCTACGCCGGATGTAGCATCCGCGACACCCAATATCGCGCGCGCGACACATCATATCGCGGAAGCTAACAAGGCAAAAATAAGGCAAAGTTGACCCAGCAACAGGAAGGACTTGCAAGATACGCTCTGCAAGTCCTTTGTTTACAATGCCGGGGGCGGGAATCGAACCCGCACGGCACTATGTGCCGGCGGATTTTAAGTCCGCTTTTCCATTGCCATTATATTGAAACGGTTTCATAAATATGGTACAGATTACACAGATATAAGAATATTGACTGCAAAGATTCTCATATATGTGAACAGAATATCATTATTTTGTAAAGATTTTAAGGCAAAAATAAGGAAAAGTTAGGTCAGGAATTCCTCCTGCTTCTTCGCCGCCTCTCGAAGATCCTCACCGCTTGTTATATTATACCGGTCGAATACGGAGCGTGTCTTATGCCCCGTTATCTGCATGACAATCCGTTCGGGTACTCCGGCCCGTATCATGTTCCGCACAGCCGTCCGGCGCAGGTCGTGGAACAATCGCCCTGGCACGCCCGCCCGCCGGCACGCTTCACGCCAGGGGAACCGCGTATCCCCTATCCTGCGCCCTTCCCGACTGAACACATACGGACAATCCAGCCGCCTGTTCTTGAACAGTTCACGGAAAATCTCTCGCAGCTCATTGTCAAGATAGACTACTCGACCTTCCCTGTTCTTGGAATCGGCAGCCCCAAGACGCACGCTCCACTCTTTCCGGTCAACCTGCTCCCATGTCAGGCCCGTTATCTCTGCTCGCCGCCAGCCGGTCTTGTAGGCAAAGGTAACAAAGCCTTGCAGATAATCCGGCAGAGCCTTCCGCAGTTTCAAGAACTCTTGCCGCTCGAAGAAACCGGCTCTGGCATTGTCCTCTTTGCTTGTCGGTATATATGGCACGCTCCTGATTAGTTTCGGCTCATGTTGATACCCTAGCCGGAGCATTCTTTTCAGAGCCGATAGTTCCCTGTTGACAGTAGCTATAGATAACCCATCCTCTAGCCTGTGTTCCCTGTATTCCCGCACGCTCTGTGTCGTGATACGATTCGGGTCGATATGCCCAAAGAACCTCCGAAGGTTGGCGATACACTGTTCAACCCGCTTGACAGACCGCAAGCCCCTATCCTTGTAATCACCTATCAGTTCGGATGCAACCCGGTCGAAGGTAACTGTGCTGTACCGATAGAGCGGGTCGATACCGTCAAGTATCTCATTCTCGACCTTGATAAGCTCTGCAACCGCTTTGCCCTTCAACTTCTGGCGAGTGCTTCTGCGTATCTGTCTGCCGTTAAGATAGTATTCGATGTACCAGATATCTTTTATGCGGAATACACGGCCCATGCTGGCATTATACCTCGTTTCAGACTATTCCGCAAGCCTATCCAACATAGAACAATACCAATCGTACTGCCCGTCGTGTGTAGTTTTCATGCTTGCTGCGGATAGGCATACTCTGTCTGTAGCCAAAAATTTCTTGAAATATTCAACTTTCTTCAGCGTTCTATCAGATAAGTTTTCATATTCCTGTCGGAAATATTCTGTAGCGTTGTGCCCATTACGCATAATTGGCTTGTAGTCAGTTCCAAACCAAACACGGTGCAGCATATACTTAATAAACTCCAAACCCTGCCACTGTGCTCTTGTCCGATCCCTTTTGCCGCAATCACACACAATGCAATAGTTGCCTAATGCAAGATTCATCAGAAAGTCGCTATCCAAATCCTGAATGATAAAATCCCATCTTTTCTGCTCACAGGCTGTTGATTGTATGCGAATGAACCGGTAGCCCCCTTCAGGCACTCGCAAAAACTCAATCCCATTAGTTAGGTTGATGTATTTAACCTCATTCCGCAAGCCTATCCCTCCACCTGTCATAGCTCCACGGCTCAGGTATTTCGATGCCCTTTTCTAGCCACTCACCCAATATCTCTACTTGGAGCTTCCTTATTCTATAAAGTGCCTCTGCTGCCGTATCGCCACAACTACAGAGCGCATCACTACCGAGTTCTGGTATCGTTACATCGTACCCGCCACCATCTTCTGCAAGAATGGGTGTAATCTTTATTGAATACGGTAACGCTAGGTAGTAATCTAAATCTTTAGTCTTTTGCATATTTATCCCTCCACCTGTTGCACCAGAAAGCCGCCTTGCGTATCTTCTTGAAGCTGTCCGAACCGGCGTCTCCGCACCGACCGTTCACCTTCGAGCGTGGTATCAGAATCCACCAGACACAGGAGCCACAGCATTGGTCAACGGATTTCATGGGTTCATCCCCAAACAATCCCTAGTCCTCCACACGCTTTGCATGTCTCTCTTGCGGTACTATTGCTGGACGTCTCATCTACGCCGCTATAGAATCCTGGCGCAACCGTACCCGTACCGCCACAGACCGGGCAGATGTACGGAGTTCTGCTTGGGCTGTCAAAAACCCCGCTCCTCGTATCCCAATAAATGTAAGGATACATGGGCGGCCAATAATCCCCAGCGTTTACATAGGGCATTTTATCCTCCTTTTTGCCGTAATATTATTCACTCGACCTCTGATACCTCTTTCGCCCCGTTTGTGCCTGTATGAAATTTTACGTGCCCCCCAGGGTGCTTCTCTAATTCAAAATCAGGCAGTGGCTCTGGTGTGCCCGTGCCCATTCTTGCGGGCCAGAGGGGGCAGCTATACGACTGGCAGTTATCGGCCTCTATCCACGATCCGCAACAGCAATGCTTCACACACATCTCACGGATGAGGCTTCTATATCCTGTGCGGGTGTACTTGCCGTCCTTGCCTAGTCTACCTCTCGCCATTATTTCTTTCCCCCATTTTTGTATGTCTCTTTAGCGCGTGCATAGCATCCTCACTTGTTATTAAATGGTGACAATATGTCTGGTAACATAATGGCCTCATTCTTCGGGATCGTGCTGTCCACTCATACCGTCTCCCTCAAGTCAAAATACGGCCTATCCTCTGTCGGCGTCGTTATCTCTATCGACACGTACCCCAACGCTCTAGGCGGATATCCCGCACGCTCCGAATATGACGGCGTTTCGCTATCAGATAGCGTCTTAAGGAACGTGCCGGTGTTTGCTACCATCTTGGGAACCTCTTTCACCTTGTACCCTACCGGCTTGACCCGCACCATCGGTTTCGCCCACTTGTCGTGCGTGTGTCCGTATAGGCAAATATCAGCCCCCTCTATCTGATTTGCTGCTTTGCAGAATCTAGTGATATTCCCACCCTCTGTACGTGATCCACCGCCCCATCCATGATGTCCGTATATGACAAGCTCCTGATACCCCTTGCCCTCACGCTTGAATAACAGACGGTAGAAGAAGCAATAGCCAAGATTCTGCGTTTTAAGGCGGTACGCAATCCGTTTCGTGGGGTCTGTACCGTGCTTCTCAAGGATGATGTCATGGTGGTTGCCGGACACGATACCCAGGAATTTTTCTGGGTTAACAAGCTTTTCATGCTGTTCGCAGTACCACTCTATCTGGCGGTCGATGACATCTTCTTCAAATTCCAGTTCGGGGTCTAGCCCCTTCGGCCTATACCTTTTCGCATCCTTCGGCACTATCGCATCGCACGCATCGCCCATGTCTATCAGATAAGTGTTTCTCGCCTTGCCGTGCCTTCTCAATGTGTGGATAAAAAGCGATTTATCACAGTTGGCAGAACCATAATGCACATCGCCAAATCCTATCAGCGTGAACTTCTCGCCGTCCTTCTCGTAGGGTATCGTTTTGGAATAGACTTTCATTCTTTCGCCCTAATCAGGGCATCCCTTCGTACTTCAAGTTGGTACGTGCTTCTTCTTCGGTTTGCCACTTGGGTTGACACGCTGGATGATAGGGTCTGCTTCAATCTTCTCCAGAAGGTGCTGAAGGTACACAGCAAAACCGATGAAATAATTGATGATGTCGTACACTTCTTCGAGAACCTCTTGAATGAAGTTGCGCCCCATGAGGCAACTGAACTTCTTGGTGAAATCGAATTCCCTGTACTCACTCTCGCCAACCTTCATTCGCAAAGCGCAGATTTCAAGGACATGCTTTGCCTCTTTTTTGAAGTCGTACTTCTTCATTCCTTCTCATACCAAACTTCTATATGGTTATCGTGCGCGAACTGTCCCTCCATCTTCGCACCCTCTGAATTCGCCCAACCCCGTAGCATGTATATCGCATCCATCTTGTCGAGTATCGACAGGCTTTGAGACATCCAATCGTCAACGGTTATCTCGCTGTCTGTGTGCATCCCCGCTGTGTTCATGTGCGGACAGTGAACGGCATAGCCCATCTTGATAAGTCGGATAGCGGCGTGTTTAGCGTGCTCAATATTCTGCTGTATTTGTTCTTCTGTGTCAGCTCTGTACGGCCCAGCGATATATACAGTCTTGCGGGTGTGCATTAGAGCAACCTCCATATCCCGTTTACCGCACTCACGGCGTAGACTATCGACAGTAGAAAGATGCCCCACTGACCGTTACGCCAGCTTGTTACCATCCAGAACGGTTGCGCTACCAGAAACGATGTGAAACCAACACATCTCCACATCGGGGCTGACAGGCTCACAAGGAACATGCCCAGCCCTGTGAGTATCAGGATGCAGACCTGAACTTTATGGTTTGTCTGGCTCATAGAAATCCTCGATGTTATTAACGATGAATGAGTACATAGATAACCCAAGCATATTTATAACGTGATGGGGGACATCGTCCCCTAACATCCCCTTGATTTCATACTGTAGGAATACCGCCTCCATAACCTCATGGCAGAGAAGCTCAAACGGGTTGGCAACCTTTGTTGAAAGCGTTATCGTCTTTGTGCATTCCTGGGCCGTGCCGTAACTGCCAACATCGACCTCAATTCGATTATCCCTTTTGATAGCCCACTCAACGCCGCCTATCATTATCTTATTCGGTATCTTGAAGGCCATCAGAACTCCATTACTTCCTGCTTCAATCTGTTCACCGCTATCTCGCAGTATTTCTCCTCTATCTCGATACCGATGGCCTTACGGCCTAGCTCTTTGGCGGCAACTAGGGTAGTGCCAGAACCCATGAAGGGGTCGAGGATAATGTGGTGATCCAGTGCTTGATCTGCGGTTGTGATACACCACTTTAATAAAGACACCGGTTTTTGCGTTGGGTGGACACGATCTCTGCCACCTCTCGTTTCTGCTTTGGACGATTTGCGATACTGTTTTATCCCAAACTTGAACGATGTCCACGCCAATTCGCCATGCGAAAAATTGGTTGTGTTTTCAAAGAGTTTATCCCAATATAGCCAACACCTTGATTCTGGCAGAACAGATGCAAAGTAGTTGCCACCCCATATAATTTGATTGGCTGCCGCCTTTAATAGCATTTTTAATACATGATCTGCGGGCCTAATATCCCAATTTTCATCGGGGTACTTTTTTTGCATTAAATATGTATTTGGCCTACTTGGTTTTGTGGCATGTATCGCCCGGTCGCACCCTATCCCATACGGCGGGTCGGTTAGCACAAGATCCACCTTCTCCAGCCGCGGCAGTATATCCCGGCAATCCCCGTGATATATCGTGATGCCTTTATGGGAGTAGTAAGGTTCCATAGTTTTCAATGGGCGGCAATCCGCACAACGCCGAGAGCCGCCCGGATTAGAGTTCTACCCCGCCTCGGCGGCTATTGCATCGGCGAGAAACTTATCGCCCACCTTGTCGCTAACCCCACTGATTACATGAGCGCCGAATGCCGCCGGTACGTCCTGCGCCTCGTTGGCCGCTTGCGCTCCAGCCGTCAGTGTTGCAATGAGTTCGTCGAGATCATCAGTGCCGACACCATCACGCACGGCGTTGACGAGGTTCCCAAACGCTTCCCCCAAAGCCACGGAATCGGCCTTGTTATAGTCGCTTGCTCCCATAGGTTTAACACCCCCTTTCTGTCCGTTAGATTTCACCTTCTTGCGCTCCTTCGCGCCCTTCTGGATACCGGCTCCGATAGCAGTACATAGAGCTGAAACCGCCGTACCAGCTATCAGCGTAGTACCCTGTGCTCCAACACCTACCAGCCCCAAAAGAGAACCCGGAACAGCAAACAACAGCGTCTTGCCAAACCGCTTCCAGCCAGACCGCCAAGCATGGTGTTCCCTGAACGCTGGAACGCCCACCTTGTCATACGGCAGGTTTTCATGTACCTTAATCTTGACTGTTTCAGGTTCCCTTATCATGTCTGCACCTCATCACAATAGTGGCAAAATGTCACAATGGTGATATTACAACGAAAATAAAAAGTACGTCAAGGAAAATATTACTCATATTCCCAATAGGCATACGGCCCCTTGCGAACGTCCAGGTGTAGCTTGTATTTGCCTATGCCGATACCATTGAATCCGCAGGATTTGTAGGTGGGGATATCGTCCTTGTGAGGTGTTAGCCGGAGATCCACCGCAAGCCCCTCGAGGTGCTTACTGAACTCCGGTATTTCAAGTGTGGATAGACCGCGTTCGATACGGTCTTTATTTATCTTGTAGTACAACGCGAAATGGTACGCCCTGCACCGGCAGCCCTGCTCGATGGGAATGGGTTGCCCTAGTGCAAGGCGCAATTTCTCCAGTGCTTCTATCAGACGGGGATGCACTTTCACCATACCGCAGCACGGACAGGCAAACTCATGGAGGGAAAAGTGCTCGGACAGCATTATGCGGTTAATCTGTTTCGGCATTAGAAAAACACCTGCTTAACCAGAGCTGCTATGACAGCGGCAAACAACCACCAGTGAATGTTCACCGACCGTCTATTATCATTAACCCGCTGCCGGTGCGTATCGCATACACCGCCTGGGGCAAGGAAGGCATCAATCTTATCCTCTAATCGTTGAATGGAATCGGTTAGCTGTTGCCGCCATTCTGTAACCCCGATTTTGCCATTGTTATCCACCATCGATCCCCTCCATGCAATAGAGCGGGGGAAATCATCACATCACAACCCAACACAACCCGCATAATATCCCCCGCTCCAATAACTCAATCCCTCACCTGATCCCAATGATCCTCTGCGAGCTCATAAGAGAACACGCATTCATATATATCCTTCCCCGCCAGCCATTCCAACCAGTCGATAGTATCTTCTATCGTGCCAATAAGCCGCAGGTTCCTTTTGCTTTTACACGCCGTCGGGTGCAATACCCCAACACTAGCGGTAGAACCCGTGTACTCATAATCCTCAAGTGCAATCTGTAGCGTACTCCACCAGCCCATCATTTCTGTCTGTGGGTTCTGCCCCGTGTTGCTTTGGTCGTTGAAAAACATCGGGGCAAAAAAGTATGTGTACATTCTACCGCCTATATCACTATCCGGTATAGGTATGGTGTCTGTTGTAACAGACAGATAAGTACAATTGAGGAATTTGCCGCCCCTATATTCAACCGTACTAGGGTAAATGCACGAATTGCCTGTGGTTGAACACTTCGCCCTTGCACCCATATTCCTGCTTGCAAAAAAATCGGCTAGTGTATCCTGTATTGATGTTGAATCGTCCGGCCCGTCAAGATTATCACCCGGGGGGATGCAGTAATCCGCAACGTTATCAAACCAGACATTGAGCGACTCTACGGACACAGAGTACAAACTATCAATCAAACTTACGGTAGGCAAATTATTGTTCGTCAAGCTAAATTCGCGCCATGCACATGGCAACGAAAAGGTGTATGCAGACGAATCGGCGGCGTTTTCAAACCCGTGGTTGTGCAGAATGACACAGAAATTATCGGGGTTGTCGTTTATAATATCGCGTAAATCCCACCATTCCTCCCACTGGTTTACCTCTGGTGCTGTCAATACAGTAAAGGTATCAACATAAACGGTGGTATCACGCAAGTATTTCGTTACCGCTCCAATGGTTAGCTTTAAGTCCCTATCCACAATGTCCTGCAAAAACTCCTCAAACGGAGCAAAGAAATTGTCGTGGTTAAGTTTCGGATCGCCATTGGCCAACGTACTCATCCAACTATGATAATGCATTCCAAAATCGTCCATATCATAGGAGTAATACAGCTTTTGTGGGCTATCTATGTGTTTGCAGATTATAGCATCAACAACCAGGCCGAACGTGCCATCCTGCAATGATGAATAATAATGTGTTACTCCATGATTCTCCCTCGACCAAAAGGACATGTAATTCTCGCCACCATTTTTAGGCCATGCTGTGTATTTTAAATACGGCGTTACAGTTGTTGTACTGTCCCAAAGAGAGGCAAACCCCTTTAAATCAACTTTTGGGCTATATTGATAGAAAGTATCAAGAGCACCAGTGTATCCATGAGTATAATGCCCAAAATAAGTATATGTATCTAAATCATAATCAGTTCCCCCAGCACCACTAGTATAGTTCGCAGATGCTTCCCTGGCATCATTGCCAAACCAAACTAGCGCAGATAGCTTGTTGTAGTTCGTGTCGGGTTGCCAGAAGAAATATATTGAATCCCCAGGATGATTAGACGAGGTTATCCAGGGCTGTGTCCAGTTTTCGGGTGTCCTCGAATATCCGCCTACAAAAACGCTGAAATCATAGTTATCAGCGGAATCGCAGAGTATCTCCTTGAACTTCGCCACATCCCCGTCCCACTCGTACTCCTCTACCGCAACGCCCCTATTCTGGCAAATCTGTCGCACCTGTGCTAACTTACGATGTCTGCCATCCTCGCCCCTGCGCAGAGTAGCGTTCGGTGAAAACGCACTATCGGTAGCGGAAACGGAAACCAGAACAATACGGTTGTTTGTGCCTACTCCGGACGCATTCACCCAAGCGGCCACGATAAAACAGAGGCATAGTGCTAATAGAATTTTCTTCATCTCACACACCTCTTTTAATGCTTCCTCTTGAGCACATACACCTTCGCATTGAATATTGTATCCCCAGGTGCAACCTCAACTAGCATGTACTTACCCGCTATAAACGCCCCGTTAACATCGGTTACCGCAAAGGTTTTGCCGACTGGTAACAGTTGACCGAATAATGCTAACCCGCATTCTCCCTTGCTGATGTGGTCAAGCCCCCAACTCTCCGGTGTTCTCGTCGAAGGATCACGGTCAAACAACGCAGGGCTGCCGGTCGCTAAATCTGTGCCGGACGTATTACAAGAATAAATATTTATGGCAGTCGTATCAGACATGGAATCACAGAGTATCTTGATATAAACCTCATCATAATCCTCAATATCACAGGCCCATATCATAGAATCCGCCGTAGCACTCGGTATCGTATCCGCAACAGCGTTTAAGGCTTCGGTTACCAACGCGGGATCTAACTGTAATTCTGAAATCAAGTTTGCGCCTCCGGCAAACCCCTGCCCTAATAGTACGGACGGAATCATCAGGAAGGCCGCCACAATCAAACATCTTTTCATCTCAACCACCCCTCTCATTGCGTAGCCTCCCAACAGAACACATCCGTAGCGGCGCTTTTAACAACGGCTATACTATCGCACATCACCGTGCCGCGCCTGATGCTGCTGTACGATTCACCTGGCCGGAGAGTTATCCCCCCAGTGCGGTCGATCGAACTGCCGCTGTAATACCGCGTGACCGTGCAGCTACCACTTGCATTGCTACATAATTTGAATGCTAGATAATAGGCCGTGAATGCCGAACCGCTTCCAGCATCAAGTACGAACCCAACGCTGAAAGTCGTGTTAGTATTATCACAGCCAGCATCAACGGCCAGAAAGTTCTGACCTAGCGCAACAACCGGCAGAAGCATCAAAGCTATAAACAGCTTTCTCATCTTCCCCCTCCCTTCCCGTCATTAGTCAACCTTCCAAAATTCTGCAATCGTATAAACTTCAGTACCCCAACCACAATAAACGCCGCAACCGACAAGGCTCTGTGTAGTCTGGCATCTATGCTGAACTTCAAACACATTCTGTCCCGCCCCTACATGCCCGGACGTTACGGTGAACTTCCCGACTATAAAGCTCCTAGTCATATCGGTAGGGTCTGAACAGCTTTCAGTAGTCCCGAGTACATCTGATATTGTACCGGTTGTCTCGTGCAGTCTTGCCTGATGCGAATCGACATCAGAAGCCGGGCAACTGATACGGCAATAATATGTACCAGCTCCAAGCGTTATCTGACTGCTTGCCAACGCCGCGTTGCTACCCTCATCCACAACCTCTGTCGTTAAATCTCTCTTTTGCCATGAGCCGCTTGTTAATGTACCGCCATTCGTGCCCGATGATTTTTGATCCTGTATCAATATGTATTCCCCGCGCTCTGATATATCAAGATTCCCGGCTGGCACGTAACCCGAACCGTTAAGCTGCAAACATTCATTAGCAGCCGTGCCAGCATCCTCTACGGCAGCGGAACCTAGCCCAAGATACGTTCTATACATGCTCATGTTAGCGCCGAAGTTGCGGTTGACCTCAATCCACTGTGTACCAACCCGGACAAGTAACAGCCACATATCGGTATCGTTCATATAGAAATCGTTACCATCGGCAGTAAGAATCTCACCGGCTCCACCAGATTGATCCTTTACAACAACAGTATGTGCTGAATCAGCGGCACGGATTAGAAGCTGCCGTCCTTCAGGATGGTTTGTATAATCAATATTATCTAAATCATCCGAAGAGGCAGCGCCTTCGGTTTCAATCGAATGAGCCGCCCGCGTTGCTGTAACGCTGCCCGATGATATCGTTAGCTGCTCATTGGTAGAGAAGTCATCATCCCCACCCGGCAATTCTGCTATCACATCCCTCAAATCATCCAGCACCGCTTTCATTTCAGCAACTATCCTAGAAGCATTCTCCATATATCCGTCTGCTGGCAATGTAGTCATATCAATACCCCTTCACCTTCGCGTCAATTGTCCCGGCCACATGAGTGCCATCCTTATCCACGCAATATATTAACGGCCCCGTCGTATGGTTTTTATCAAACGCATACGCTCCGACCGCTGTGCTTATCCCATCATCCTGAACGGTAATCTGTACGTTGGCTATGCCCCGGTATGTTTCTGTGAGCGTCAACCTTGTACCGCCAGCGATTATCGAAACGTCATCGAAATATTCAATGATATCCGGCACATCCAAGTTAAGGTCTAGCTCGGTTATAGCGCCCTGCGTTTCTGATGAATTCGTGCGCACCCTGAATTCGTGCAATACATCATCGGCATCTATCGTACCCGCAAACGTGCGCCACTCATCCACCGGCAACCGCAACTCAAAATCATCCCAAAACCCCGTGTTAGCAGGTTCACCGTTGTAGAATGAAATATCATCGTCATCGGCCTCTCTCGTATTGGATCCCAAGAAAAACCCACCAGCATACCAGTCAATACTGCCATCGGCATTTACCACAAACACCCAGTCACTAGCATATCCGGATGGCTGGAACTCTGTATCGGTAGCAACCCAGTCCACTATCCATTGGTACTTGCTTGTAGAGTTATTCCACCGTGCCCGCGTGCCACATATCATAGCGCCGGTATCGTTGACCTGTGTTACATCCATCTTGATATAAGCTATATCCCCATCCGGTACGCCTGTTTTCCATGTAAGCAAATCGTCCTGCGACCCACCTTGGCAACGGCACTTGTTACCATTGATATCCCACGTTGCCCCGGAAGCGTTATCTGTCCAATCGCCGCTTAAAGGCGATGTGTTGAAATCGTCCGTTTCAACGGTGGTATTGAGCCGATACATAATATCGCGTAGCCCTGTAATGGTATAATCTAGCCACATCGTAGAGGGCACATCCGCACTCGCCGGAGTAATATCGAATATATAGGACATGCCAAGATAAAATGTTTGCCAGAAGGTATCGCTATCATCCGCCCAAAAGAGCTGTTCGTCATCCTTCCAAAACAGATCGCCGTTGTCGTTCGCCTCGAGGTCGCCAGTCCCGCCATTCACTGAACCGTTCAAGATTATGCCGGGGAATCCGTCATTGTGATAATCCGTTGTGTCGATAATATTCTCTGTCCATGCTCCCCCGATATCCTTTATAAGCACAGCAGCATCATCGCTGTAATTACTCGATGTATCTACCGCCTTAACCATGAACGTCATTGTGCCGCCGCTGAAATCCCCTATATCAAAGTATGTAGCAGATATGATGTCATCATGGATTTTTGTGCCTTCCGCCCAAGAGCTGTTGTTCCCATAATTGAATCTGATTTCAAACCCGGCCAAATCACGGGGCGGCGAAGGATATGACCACCGCAACAGCCCCGGCAAATCATAATATAGGGTAGAAACGTCCGGCGGAACCGTGCTTTTGCCTACAACCGGATAATTAGATATGTACGCAAAATCTGATGTCTTGCCGTAGTACGATATGCTCCATATTTTAATATCGTAACTCTCGCCATCCTCTACCGGCATAATAGATATTTCCCGCGTACTGGCACTCATTATGGGTAAAGATATCCACTTCTGCTCGGAATCCGTTTTTCTATAAAATACTTGTATCTCTGTAGCTTCAATCTCTGCATTGGGAGTCAGATCAATATCAATCAATATGCGGCTGCGCAGTGAGCCGTCTGTGTCGCGTACTAGCACACTCTCATCCGATCGCGCAGCACGGATAATTGGTTTAGGAGGTTTCTTATCAACATCAGGTGGAACGGTTATCTTCGAATCAAAGTCGGGGATAGTACCGGAATCAGCATCGTATATATCAGCGTTATACTCGACAAGGGTTAGCGTGGCGTCAAGATTGTGGTCTATCTGTATCTCTTTAACGAGGCAATCGGTAACCTCGCTACCATAATGCCCGATAGCAACCAAGTCGCCGTTATCAAACGCCGTACCAAGTGCATATACATAAACGTCATGTGCATCCCCGGAATCGTATGTAGCATCAACCCCATACCGCACAATGCCGTAAGTATCATTGCGTATATATATACCGTATAGCAAACTCGTATCAGGCCATTCAACCTCTTGGTCGAGCGTCAATATTGTATTCCCACCGTCCTGCGAGTAGCTTTTTATCCGACCGTAATACATGCCCCACATCGGCACGTCACTTATAACCTTAACCCAGTCACCTTTTGTGCAAACAAGATGTTCCAGGTCAGTTTCAAGGTGGAAGGTCTCCGGCTGCAACAACATGCAGGCCAGCCGATATCGCCCGTGCTTCCATATCAAATCAGGGTCAGTGACGCCCCACATCTCGATAGATTCAATTATCGTGGCATTATCAGCGTCATAATCATCCTGATATACAACCCGTTCATCCTCACGGTATCCTTCATCCTCGTTCAGGAACCGAATCTTTAGGGCATGCGGCACTTCATAGAATACCTTGTTGCCGAAGAAGTGTTTTATATTGCGGTCAGAAAAGAGCTGTATCGTGGATGAGCGTGTCTTATCAATAACAACCGAATAATCCCCGTCAATCAGGGTGGGTGTAGCTCGCCCGACAGGCGCAATGGCCTGGAGCGTTTCATACACCGTCATTTCCCTGTCGATAACACCGTTGAACTCAAAGCCCGCTGTAGTACAGTAGTCCGCCCAGTCTTTCAAGGTCGATAAATCTAACCTGGCATCTGCAAGCGCATTCTGATTCCCCCCGCCCTTCAGCACATCCACATATGCCCATGCAGGGTTACTCGTTTCAGCGGCCGCGTCCCAACTCGCCCCGTTCCAGGCCGGTAGCAAACTTGTAGCAACACAGTTGAATTGGTCGAGGATACCGTTAAGCTGATCGGTCGCCCGTACCCGCACAGCTATCAAACATAGATCCTCCATCTCGACAGGATTCTCATTCTGGATGGAGCGCAAAGCAGACAGGTATGCCTTATCGTACCTTGACGTGCTGGTGGATTCCGGATCAGTTCTTTTAACCCGCACATCGTACTGGCCTCTCGAATCGAATATCCACCGTATCGACCGCCTAACCGCGCTTGTTGTACTGCCGGTTATAGAGAATGACGGCGAACGAGTAAGCTCCGGCCCCTTCATCTTGAAGTGCTTGTACGTTCCAGAGCTATCGTTATTATGAATGACTATCTGTACCCAACGTACCCTATCCCCACCGGTAAACGACTCCTCCTCATCGGCCCAAGAACCTACCGATAACGTGCCACTTCTAGCATGTTCGAAACTATCGCCGTTATAGTTCGTTGATGCCTGTGAATCATCGCTATCCCCGAACATCCGGTAATAATAGGCATTCATAGCATAGCGCGGCACCGAACCATATCCATAGTATTCAGCGTTGAATGTCATACCCGGTGTGAAATTGACGAACATCAACGGGCTGGTTGCCTTGCCATACCCCGAACCGTTACCGAATTCTATCTCACCGCCAGCATAAGAAGCATCACCCTCCAGTGTCCATTCGTCTAAACTTGACGCAAGGTTTTCCTCTGTAGGGTCTGTCGTTGGTAGCCAGGGATCGGCACTGCCGCTTTCCCTGTACTGTGCCCACAGCTCAACAGTAGTGTCATATTTGCCGCCGCTATCATTTATTGCAGTCAGACCATAGGGGAATGTGATATCCAACGTAGCTTCATCCGAATCATCCTCTGTCGTAAGCTGTGCATAACTGTCCGTTATATGGATGTTCGCACTCGACTCACTAACGATATTCGGGAATAGGTCAAGGGTTTGGCTTTCCTCATCGCCATGCAAGTATTCTATTTCAATATCATAGTTCTCTGCATCCGTTTCGCCTATCTTGAAACTGGACAGATTGAGCGGCCCGTACCCCGCGCAGAATAGCATCCTGAAATATGAATCGTTGCCCATGTTTTCCGTGTACGGTTGCGCTGCAAGCGGCGGGAATATCCTGTGTGTGCCGTACACTCTTGGTATCACACCATATTGATTAATCTGATTGCTATACCCGGTGATAGCATAGTTCGGAGGATCGGCTGTAACGCTAGACAGTTTCGGCATCGGATACGGAACGATTGCATTGACAGCCGCAACCCCCCCGCAACTCGCCCCGGCAGTTGTTAGTGCCGATATTGCCCTATATCCCCACGTTCCTTTTGTGAACAACAGGCCAGCCGTTGCCCCACCTAGCCAGAAGGATGCCGCCAGAACTCCCACGCCTAATATTGTTCGCAGTATCCCGCTGTTATCACCGGACGGTAAAACCCTGGCCGTTACCATTTGCCCGCCCCGTGGATAAGTCGATTCCCATTCGTCCGGCTCTACCCTTATATCATCGACATATACCCGCGCATCATATTCCAGCCCACGCGGAGCAAACGTCTTTATAATATCAGCCACACTACCGCCCACCGGTACAGTTCCATCCACCCGCTCTGTTGAAAACGGATTCGGGCAACAGCGTGTTATAATCTGGTTATCCTGCATATCTATAAAATCCTACTATCTTGTTCTTCCATAACGGCCCGGTGTATCGCGTGATATGTGACGGTTCATTGCGCTCGACGTGGAGCATTTTGCCCTTGCTAACAACAACGCCCACATGCCTACCCATCAACCCGTTCTGCAATAGAATCACATCGCCCGTCTGTTCCTGTCCCTTCGGTATCTCTTGCCATAACTCCTCGAATCCCTCCGAATCGAAATCTGGTAGCGTAACATCAAATACCTCATCGTATATGCGATGCACCAGCCCCCAACAGTTACAGGCTTCAAACGGAATCCCTATGTATGCATTAGTATCCATATCAGAAAAGCGCCGGGAATAAATCCGGCGTGAACTTGTGCCCCGGAAACGGCTCGTTCATTACTCCCTCGTATCCAAGATTCCCCTGTACCACAAATGCGTCATATTTGATGTTCAACAGGTCGAACGTGAACGGCCCCGCCTCTACCGTATCAGGATCGCTTTCAAGGATTATGTTAAGCTCTATCGTTACGGAATCGGATACGCTGCGTAGCAACTCGACAATCTGTTGATCAACATTGCATATCGTTAGCGTTACATTCGGCGAACCATCATCCGTTTCATCCGGCATATCTATCAGAAATGGGAACGGCTCATACGTGTTACCGTTGCTCGTTACCGATTCGGTATTCAGCACAACCCTGAAAGTATCGTCAAAATCCGTATGCGAGATATCCAGTATAGGTAGAAATATCTCGCTTGTCTGTTGTGCGAAAAGCGCCGCTTTAGCGGTAGCTGTCATACTCCGGCTCATGGCATCAGCTCACAGTCAAATTCCACAATCCATTTATCCGGCCCGCGCTTGTACCATGCTGGCTGTCCGATGAATCTCATTGTTTCACTACCCGCCGTGCGCGGATGTGTAATAGTCCACGTTTCCGCCCCGCCTTCACTGGTATCGTTAAAGAATGTGAGAAAGGTGCTCAACTGTGCATCTGTCATAAGAAACACCCAATGAGTGGGGCTGTACCCCGCCGTCACGCGCCTGCGAACCTTCGCCGGGCCAACGGACATCTCTGTACGCGCAACCACGTCCGGCGCTTGCTCGGAGTTATTCGCTATTAATGGTTCACTCGGAAGTGTGCCAGGCCATGCTCCCATTACCGCCTCAACCCCCCGCTATAATTCAGGCCATAGACCGGCCCCATAACATTTCGCATTCGACCGGACAGGTGTTCCGCTTTCATGGTATCGCGGATGATAACTTTAAGGACTTCTTCGCCGGTT